>Ga0181355_1000123_pt1 | contig 29643 bp, 36 predicted proteins | sample Fa13VDMM15DN_FD_130099 | JGI IMG/M metagenome (GOLD analysis project Ga0181355, IMG submission 130099) | Freshwater viral communities from Lake Michigan, USA - Fa13.VD.MM15.D.N | ecosystem: Environmental > Aquatic > Freshwater > Lake | place: USA: Michigan | collected 2013-09-23 | reverse complement strand
TTGATTTATATTTTGACTCACAATCTTTTTTATGATAAATAGTCAGAAACGAAGTATTTATATATAAAAAGTTGATATGATTAATTTTAATACCGAATATTTTGGAAACAATTGTTACTTCTATATTAAAGATAGGGGTGATAAAATCTCGCTTTATTATAATGTGGCAGAAACTTTAACCGAATCAAGAAAATCTGATGACAAAATGGATTTTGATAAAAAAGATACGAAAAAAGTTAAAACTATTGTTAATAGTGCTATGAAAACAAAATCTAAAGTATCTAAGAAAGGTTTAGAACAAAATCTTAAAGGGATTAAATCCAAAAAAGAAATTGAAGAATTTGTTGATGAAGATGGAAGTTTATTGAGTTCAAAAATCCCTAATTTAAATCAAACATTAACACCTCATAAAACTATGGACCAAACCATTGCAATGTCAAGAGCAACAAACGACCCATTGACAAGAGGTTATAGAGTTTATTATGGTGAGAGTAAAGAAGGTTCGGATGAGGTAATTAATGAGGTTGATTATTCTGAAGCATTTGGATATGAAGAAACAAAAGATATGGACTTTAAAAATACCGTTAAAACTCTTAAAGAAATGGGTGTTGAAAACGCGGTTGAGAGAGCCAAAGAATTTGGTAAACTACCAAAGGCAAAAAAAGAAGATGGTGAGTTAAGACAAAGATTGTCTGAAAAAGAAACATTAGAAGAACGTCAACATAGATTAATGAAAAAAATGGTTGAGGATATCTTAACCAAAAAACCTAAAACAGATTCTGGCATTATTAAAAACACCGGTGTTAGTAAAATATTAAAAAAAAATTTACAAGTAATTAAAAATATTGCAGATAAAGAAGGTGTTAGTATTAATACTTTGATAAAAGCGTTAAAATCATCAGATGAATAGTGAGTTATATGGAAAAACATATACGGTACCACAAGATGTTATCGAATATTTAGAACAATGTAATCAGGCTGTCGGAGAAGTTGATGAAACCACCGAAGGTTTTAAACGTAATAAAGATTTACGTGATAAAGGTGAGGTGACTTATCAACAATTAAAACGTATGAAAAATTGGTTTGATAACTTCAATGGACACCAAGATGAAACCTCTCATATTTTAAATGGGGGTCATTACGTTAGAGATTGGGTAAACAATACCTTAAGAGGTGATAGAGACAGTATAAACACCGGAAAACAAACAAAGTCAGAAGTATTACCAAATCAATATATTAACCCTCACGAAAAAGATGGGATTAAAGATATGAATAGACCAAACCAAAGTCATAGTTCATCAATTAATAAATTTGATACGGCTATAACTGAAAGTTTAAAAAGAATAAACGAATTAATACAAAAAATATAACAATTATGCCAGTAAATGAACCATTAAATTTTGAACAACCATCTAATGATTTATCATCAATAGCTGAAGCTCAAAGAAAATTATTATTCCCAAAAAATGATTTCAAAAAAACAGCAAATGAATATTCCTCAGTTAATCCTGACGCAATTGCCGATGGTGATACCTCAGGTAAAGGAACAGGTAACTTTTTAGATGTTTATAATCAACAAGCAGGTGCTATTCAAGATATTCAAGAAAGAAACTCTGAATTAGTTATTAACGAATATAAACCAAACTCTCCTTACACAACCCCAAGTGCGTAATGAAACTTTACAATACAGTTAAATCCCTTATTTTAGAAATAGCGTCAATTGATTCAATTGTTAACGCAATCAAAAATAAAGATAAGATAATAATTTATTACGACGGTGATGAACCCGGAGGACGTGGTTTACGAGATATTGAACCTGTTTGTTTCGGATATTCAAAGGCTGGAAACCCTGTATTACGTGCTTGGGACAGCGAAGGAGCGTCTCACACAGGATATAAGGGAGAACAACCGTTACCGGGATGGAGATTGTTTAGGGTTGATAAAATCCAATCATTCAAACCATCAGGTGAAAAGTTCACAGAACCAAAACCCGGTTATAATGTTAACGGGGATAAAAGTATGACAAAAGTTATAATAAACGCTGTCTTCGGACAAAACCCAATACAATAATTAAATTTTATGACAAACGAATTAAGTTTAATGGAAAAATTAGCGGTATCTAAAAAAATAATGGATGCCCATAACAATACACCAAGAGGTGGTGTATCATCATCAATGGATTCATATGGTTCACCTGAGGTTGAATCTTTCAAACCGGTTGGTGCAAAATATAATATTCCACAAGAATTTTTACAAGAATCTCAACAATCAGACCAACCTTATTTATCCTCAATCCCAAAAGCTCCGACAATGCCACAACCTCTAACATCAGATAGAGTCATGGCGTCAAAATTACCGGACGCAATTAAACGATTGATGATTGAACACCCAATAGAAGTTCCAAACTCAATGGGGGGTGGTTCAGTATTATCTGATGAATTAGTTGAGAAAGCATCAAGACTGATGAATCTAAATGGTAATCAACAACCAAAACAATCGGTTAACGAACAAACTAAAAGACCACAACAAACACAATCACCAAATTTTAATATGAAAGAATTAAAATCTATGCTTCGTGAAGTTGTAGAGGAAGTCCTACAAGAAAATGGAATTCTATCTGAATCAGAACAAAAATCTAATGAAGTGTTTTCTTTTAAAGTTGGAAAACACATCTTTGAAGGTAAAGTAACCAAGATTAAAAAAATCTCTTAACTTTATTTACTCAAAAAGAATCTCCCTCAACCTCCAAAATTGGGGGTTTTTTATTTTTATATGGTTGATATTCTTTTTACTTTTTACTATATTTTATAATATAATTAAAAACTATGAAAGAAAAAATTAACGTTTTAGTGACCCCTAGTGACAAAACAGGCGTAGGAAAATTTCGCTCAGTTGACCCCCATGTGTTCCTACAAAACCTATATCCGGATGACTTCCACATAGATATTGACTACGAACCACAGATAAATAATATTGAATATTGGAAAAAATATCAGATAGTTCATGCTCACAGAACAATTGGTCAAGATTATGATATTGCACCACAATTAATAGAATGGTTAAAATCATTAGGTATTATTGTTATTATTGATTTAGATGATTATTGGTTACCGACGGTTGAGCATCCGATACATAGTATAATTGTTAAACATAAAATTGATGAGAAAATTAAAAATAATCTAAGAGCTGCGAGTTATGTAACTACTACTACTGAGATATTTGCCAATGAAATAAAAAAATTAAATAAAAACGTTATTGTGTTTCCAAACGCGATTAACCCAAAAGAATTACAGTTTAATCAACCAACACCTCCTTCAGATAAAATTAGAGTTGGGTGGTTAGGTGGTTCATCTCACTTACACGATTTAGCATTGCTTGGTGACTTCGTTCAAAAAAATAGTGACATTAACGATAAATTACAATATGTGATTTGTGGTTTTGACATAAGAGGAACAGTCACCGAAATAAATCCACAAACAGGTGAGGAAAAACAACGAGATATCTTACCGCATGAAACTGTATGGACTCGTTATGAGGAAATTTTCACAACTAACTATAAAACAGTTGATGATGAATATAAAAAGTTTTTATTAGAATTTAAAGAAACTGAATATAATTCCGGTAATAATTTACCTTACGTTAGAGTTTGGACAAAACCTGTTACAAATTACGCTATGAATTATTCAAAATTTGACATATCTTTGGCACCGATTAAAAATCACATCTTTAATAGAATGAAATCACAACTTAAAGTTATTGAGGCGGGATTCTATAAGAAAGCGTTAATTGCTTCTGAAGTTGGTCCATATACGATTGATTTAGTTCACTGTTTGAAAAATGGAGAGTTCAATGAAGAAGGTAATGCGATTTTAATCCCTGAGAGTAGAAATCATAGTGATTGGTCTAAAGCAATTAAAAAGTTAGTCCAAAACCCTGAGATGATTAAAGAATTGGGTGAGAGATTATATAATACCGTTAAAGACAAATATGACCTTAACGTGGTTACAAAAAACCGTGCTGAGTGGTACAAAAGTTTAATTAAATAAATATAAAAAAATGATTAAAATCCCATTAACAAAGATTTTGTTTCTTGATATAGAAACCGTTGGAATTGAAAAAGATTATGATACCTGTCTTAAAAAAAGACCTGAAATTGCAAAACAATTTGATAAGTATGAGGATTGGTTCTTAAAACGATTTCCGGAAGATAAGGAAAGAACAAAGAATGAAGTGTTTGCAACAAGAACCGCTTTAGTTCCCGAGTTTGCAAAGATTGTTTGTATTAGTGTTGCCTTTGTTATGGATAACGGAACCATTAAGAAACAAACATTCTCGGGTGATGATGAAAAACAAGTTCTTAAAGAAGCTCAATCAACTTTAAATAAGTGTGGTAAATTAGATTTCTATTTATGTGGTCACAATCTTAAAAACTTTGACATCCCAATGATGGCAAAAAGAATGATAATAAATGGTCTTATGCCACCATCAATCTTACCATCGTATGATACAAAACCTTGGGAGATTAAAGCGATTGATACCAAAGATGTTTGGCAATACGGAGCTTACACATCAATCGGGTCATTAGACCTTATGTGTACGAGTTTAGAGGTACCATCACCAAAAGAAGGTGATGTAACCGGAGATAAAGTTCACGATTGTTATTGGAATAAAAATATGTTACCTGAGATATCAGCATACTGTGAACGTGATGTACTGGTGTTGATTGATGTGATTAAAAAATTAAAAGAATTAGAATAATGTTAGACAATTTTGAAGAGTTAGAAAATTTAAGAAATAAACTACTGAATTTACAAGAAACATTCTCATCAGAAACAGATGAGTTGGATTACGAAGACATTTTAAAAGAAATGGATGTTGATTTAGAACAAATAGAAAAAAACATTACTGAAGGTGGAACTAAATTAGATTTACATTACGAGATTCTTCATCCGGATGCTGTTCACCCAAAATACAACTATGATAGTGATTCAGGGTTTGATTTACACTCCGTTGAGGATGTTGTGATTCCACCGTTTGGCAGAGCACTTGTTCCAAGTGGGTTGGCATTTGATATTAGAGATGGTTTTGAGATACAAGTAAGAACAAAAAGCGGGTTGGCAATCAACCAAGGACTTATGGTCTTAAACTCTCCGGGAACAGTTGATAATGGATATACGGGAGAAGTTAAAGGAATCATCTTTAACACAAACCCAACCGAGGTAACAATACCAAAAGGTATGAAATTTGGACAAGCAGTTTTGTGTCCGGTTGTAAATGGTTTATGGGTTGGATTAAATCAAGTTGAGAAAATAAACAAAAAAGAACGAGGCCAAAATGGTTTTGGTAGTACAGGAATTATATGATAACAGTAATTTATTCAACACATAAAGACGAACAATATAATAACAAATTTAAACAACATTTGTTACAAACTGTTGGTTTAAAAAATATTCAAATATTGGAGTATGTTAACCATAACCAATTTACTTTATCAGAGCTATATAATAAGGGTATTTCCGAATCAGAAAACGATATTGTGGTATGTTGTCACAATGATATTAAATTAGAGTCGGGTTGGGGTAAAAAGTTACTAAAAGATTTCTCAGAAAATCCCGAATACGGTATTATTGGTAAAGCCGGTTCTTGTTATTTTCCTGAATCAGGTGTTTATTGGGAGAGAATGCAACAAACAATGGTTGGACAGGTTTATCATCATCCGGATGGACAAAATAAATGGTTGAGTAAATATTCACCAAAATTACCATTTTTAATTCCGGTAGTAACTATCGATGGGTTATTCATATCATTTGATAAAACAAAGATTAACCATCAGTTTGATGAAACTATTGGTAAATTTCACTTCTACGACCATCTATTCTGCATACCTAACTATATTGACGGTATTAAAATTGGTGTTACATCTTCCTTTGAAATAACACATCAATCAGTAGGTCAACCAAATCAAGAGTTTTGGGAGAGTAAAGATAAATTTGTTGAGAAGTGGGGAAAACAACTTCCCTTGGATTTAAAACCTCAACAAGTATATGTTCCTGAAATTAAAGAAAAACCTTTAAAAAATATTGGTAAAGTTGCGGTGATTATCCCAACTAAAGGTAAATTAGAATTACTATTACCTTGCCTTGATTCATTCTACACACACTGTAACACTAGTTTATTTGATATTTTCATTGCGGACACCGGTTCTTCTGATGAAGAAAAATCTCAAATAAGAGATTATATTTCATTAAAAAGTAACATTAAGTTAATTGAATACGATTATTATAGTTTTGCCAAAATAAATAATGATGTAGTTAAAAACCACATTACTGATGATTATGAGTTTATTTTATTTTGTAATAACGATATTAAATTATTAAATAACGTTATATACGGAATGTTAAAAATATTTAAATCTAAACCAAAAGTTGGGACGGTTGGGTGTCGATTACATTTTGAAGATAATACTATACAACATGACGGTGTTTTTATGATAGTAAATAAACAGAACCAAATAGGGTTAGGACATATAGGTATAGGTAGTTATTTTAATTATTCTATAGGTCAGAAATCTGTTATCGGTTCAACAGCAGCTCTTCTAATGATTAAAAAACATATGTTTGAACAATTTGGGTATTTTAATGAAAATTACACAACTTGTTTTGAGGATGTTGAATTAAATCTAAAAAGTATTATATTTAATTATGATAATATTATAGATAGTGATTTAGTAGCATATCACTTAGAGAGTCAAACAAGGGGTAAAACAGAGATTAATCAAAAAAACGAATCTTTTGATTATTCTAATACATTAATACCTTTTATTAATAAAAACTTAATGAAGATAAAATCAAAAATAATCTCACAATAATGACAAACCAAACATACGTATTTGTTCACGACCAACAAATCATTTTAGATTATTTAAGAGTTATGAAGTTTAATCAACTAAATAATTTAACATACGTTTTTGTTGGGAAGGGGGACATTTCAAAAATCGAAAACTTACCTAACGTTATAATTTGTAGAAATCTACCAATTAATATTGAAGAGTACCCTAAATTAACATCTTTCACCGGATGGTATGCTATTTGGAAAAATAAATTATATAATGAAAATTTTATTAATTTATTTGAATATGACGTAAATTTATCTGATAATTTTAATGAATTATTTATCAACAATACGTCACCTAATACTGAGATTGTTGGATATATACCATTTAATCCACGTGATTATAATTTTTTAGGTCATTTACCTTGGTCTTTAGAATTATTAACATCAATTAAAAATAATTATAATATTGATGTGTTAGATGAGATTAATGAATTACCTAATGATATAATTTGTTCTATGACATCAAATCATACCTTTAGTAAAAAGTCGTTTGAACAATATATGGAATGGATTGAACCAATGATTGATGATATTAAACAGTCTAACTTATCCGGACACATAATTGAAAGGTCAATAAGTGCTTTCTATCTTTTAAATAAATTAAAAAATATAGTAATCTTACCGAATGTTTTACATCACTTTCAGTTTGATAGTCACAAAACTCAAGGTATTAGTGAACAAAAAATAATCGATAATTATAATAAATTATTATGAATTATTTAAGTTTTAGTTTATGGGGGGATAATCCAATCTATACGATTGGTGCGATTAAAAATGCTGAACAATGGAAAAAGTTTTATCCTGATTGGCAAATGATTATTTATTATGATAATACTGTCCCAACAAACATAATTAATGATTTAACAACTATGGGTGTTAAAATGATTGATATGTCACACAAAAACTTGTATGGTATGTTTTGGAGATTTTTATCTTCAGATATTGTTGATTGTGAATTTTCTATTTTTAGAGATTGTGATTCTAGATTATCCAAAAGAGAACAAATAGCAGTTACAGAATGGATGAATAGTGGGAAATCACTACACGTAATGAGAGACCATCCGTATCATATGATTCCGTGTGGGAATAATCAATTAGGTATTTTAGGTGGAATGTGGGGTCTTAAAGGTAATTTAATTCCAATAACAGAAATGATATATAAATTCCCATTTTCTTTTCAACATAATTATGGTAACGACCAGACATTTTTAAAAACAATATATTCTATCTTTGAAAATGATAGATGTACTCACGATGATTTTTTTGAAAAAAAACCATTTCCAATTAAACGAGAAAACGGTAGATTTATTGGTGAGAGAATTGATATTAACGAAAATCCGGTTACGGATGATTATAAAATTTTATTATGAAAATAGGTTTTGTTACTTTTTGCACAGAAAATTATATTGGTATTATGGATAATTTAGTTGAATCTGTTTTATTATTTTCCAAATACCCAATTATTGTTTATGGTTTAAACTTTGATTATAAAAATAATTCTAATCGTGTTCAAATAAAAAGAATTGATTTAGATAATCTAAATTATTTTAATATATGTAAAATGAAATTATACTCAACAATTGATTGTGATTTGGATGTCGGACTTATTTTAGATGGTGATATGATAGTTACAAATCAGATTGATAATATATTTGAAGAAAACTTAGATAAAGTAATTAATAGTGAATTCCCATTATTTGCTAAACACCCTCACAATCCTTTTAATAGAGGTGATTATATTAATGTAATTAAAAAATACACAGATAAGGAGCCCAAAATGAAATGGGTGTACGCTAGTTATTTATTTAGTAAAAAGAATGTTTGGTTTATAAAAAAAGTTTACAATGAAATGTGTCAAATAGATAATCAAATAGGTGAGGATGAGTTAATAATTAACGCATTTTTAACTGAATATGAAGTTAATTATGATATTGGTTATAATTACTTACCAAATGGTACGAATGATATGATTGACATATTTTTTAATAGAGTTGAAAATACCGTAGAAACCAACGATTATTTAAAACATAATTGTCCTGTTAAATTTTTTATATTTCACGGTCATTTATGTAAAGATGTAAATGAAGGAAAAAAATTAATTAATGAAATAAAAAATTTATGAAATATATTTATCATCACTTAGGTTTAGGTGACCACATAATATGCAACGGATTAGTTAGGTATATCAAAAATTTTGAAGATGTAGTTTATGTATTTTGTAAACCACACAACACTAAAAATGTTGAGTATATGTATCGAGACAACCCAAATATAAAAATTCTATCGGTGGGTGAAGATATTGATGTAATAAGTTATATTAATAATAATAATATCCAAAATGATATAATTGTTGTTGGATTTACCGGAGAAAATCAAAATGAAGTATCATCCTTTGATGAAGCGTTTTATTTCCAACATAAAATACCCTTTAGTAAAAGATTTGATGATTTTTATTTCGAAAGAGATTTTGAATTAGAACAAAATATTGTTAAAGAATTAAATCCAAATAATGAAAAATATATTTTTACTCACAATATAGGCATTAGTAAAATCAACACTAATTTTAAAATAATTGATAATCCGGTAAACTATAGTATATTTAATTTAATTTCATTAATTGAAAATGCTGAAGAGGTACATTTAATGGAGTCGAGTATTAAAAATTTAGTTAATAGTTATAAAATGGAAAAACCTAAATTTTTCTATCATAAATATGTTAGAGGTTATCCAGAATGGAATAATACAAAATCGTTAAATAAATTTCAAATTATTCATTAATTATGAATAACAAAATAAGTTTAACACAATTAAATAAAATTAAATAAAATTAAATAAATAATGGAATTACAAGGTCAAATACTAATGTCATCTGAAAGATGCGAACTAATAACAAAAGTAATACAAGAATATAATTGTCAAAAAATAGTAGAAATAGGTACTTGGAAAGGTATGGGGTCCACATTGTGTATATTAAAGTCAATGTCTACAACATCAGAATTTATAACATTAGAAAGTAATAAAATTTTTTATGATATTGCAAAATCAAATTTGGAATTATATCAAGATAAATTAAAAATGGTTTATGGAACAATTGTTTCAATTGATGAAGTTAACTCGTTTGTTTCAAATCTTAATTTAGATAAAGAAAGACAAACTTGGTTAAATGAGGATTTACATAACCTTGAATTATGTCCAAACGTTTTAAATGAAATTTTACCTGAAATTGATTTTTTATTTTTAGATGGTGGAGAATTTTCGACATATAAAGAATGGGAAAAATTAAAAAGTAGAACTAAAATTGTTGCATTAGATGACATTAGAGAAACCAAAACAAAACAAATTTATCTCGAATTATCTGAAGATAATAATTACGAATTAATAGATTCAACGTCTGAAGGTAATGGATTTTGTGTTTTTATAAAAAAATAATTATGGATTTTATACAAATAAATAAATTTTCAAAATTACACGATGGTAATAAAATAATATTTTGTAAAACTGATTTTATTTTTGAAGAATTTAAAAATATCGAAAAAATACCTCACGACGTAATATTAATTACCGGTAACTCAGATTACCCTATTGATGAACATAGATTCCATTTAAAACCAAACAATATTAAAAAATGGTATGCTCAAAATGCGTTAATCAACGATGAAATATTAATACCATTACCTATTGGTCTTGAAAATAAATTAGAATCCATTAGACCGGGACACGGAGTTGGTTGGGGAGAACGAGTAGTTGAAAAAGAAAAATTATTATCTCGGAATTTAACAATTGAACCTTCTAAAAAATACTACTCAAATTTTAACATAGAAACAAATTATTCATACAGGTCAAAAATTAAATCTATATGTGAAAATTCTCCTCACATAGACTGGGAAGAATCTAATTTATCTTTAACTGAATTTTTTGATAAAATATTAGAATATGAGGCAGTAATTTGTCCAATAGGTAATGGTGTTGACACTCATAGATTATGGGAGGTTCTTTACTCTAATCGTATCCCAATTACAATTAGAGTAGGTAATTTTAAAATTTATGAATTATATGAAAAACTACCAATAATAATATTGGACAATGAAAATGATTTATATAACGAAAAATTATTAGATAATAAATTAAACGAAATTAAACATAAACAATTCGATAAAAATATTATCAATTTTGAGTTTTGGGTTTCACAAATTTTAAATACAACAATAAAATAAATAATATATGAAAAAATTAATATATTTTACATTAGGTAGTGATAAAGAATATGTTAAACTAGCTAATTTGTGTGTTGAGAGTCTATATAAAAATAATTATGATGGAGATTTTTTATTTATTACTAATTTTAAAGAAATAATTTTAGAATTAATTTTTTTTAAAAAAGACCCTTTTTTTTTAAATATTGGTGAAACGGATTTATTATTATCAAGTTCAAATAAACTAAAAATTTATAATTTTAACCATATTGACAATTATGATAAAATCATATATTCCGATGTAGATATTCTATGGTTGTCAAATCCGAACAAAATATTTAATCAAATTATTGAAGATAAGTTTTATGTTAGTAATGAAAATGGATTAATGTCTGACGAATATTGGGGTGGTAGAATTCTTAATGAAAATGAAAAAAAAATTATAAATGAAAATAATATTAGAGGAATTAATGCTGGAATATTTGGGTTTAATAAAAATATGATTTATCATTTAAAAAATGTTGCAGAATTTTTAAATCAGAATAATAATTTAATTAATGTTTGTTTAGAGCAACCTTTTATTAATGTATATCTATTTCGTAATAATTTATATAATAATATACTAAATGAGTGTGTTTCGCATAATGGTTATAATGTTGATTCTTATGAAGGAACTGTGTTACATTTTGCCGGAGGACCTGGAAATTTTGAACATAAGTACAATAAAATAATAAATTACAATACTAAAAATTTTTAATAAAAAATGGAAATATTTGAAACTAGAAATGACTTACTAAATATTATCGATAAAAACTTAGTAATTTGCGAAATTGGTGTATTTAAAGGGGATTTTTCAAAAATAATATTTAACACTCTATCCCCAAAAGAATTACATCTTATAGATATTTTTGATGGGACAATGTGTTCCGGAGATAAAGATGGTAATGATGTTGTTTGGACCGACTTAAATAAAGAATATCTAAATGTGAAAAATATGTTTTTAGATAATAAAAATGTTTATATTCATAAAGGATTTAGTTATGACATATTAAATGGTTTTGACGATAATTACTTTGATATGATTTATATTGATGGGGACCATTCATATGATGGAGTTAAATCAGATTTGAATTTATCATTTTTAAAAATTAAAAATGGAGGTTTAATATGTGGTCACGATTACATTTCTTCTAAATTTGAAGGTGTTGTTAGAGCTGTTAATGAGTTTTGTGATGATTATAATTTAAAAATTAAATACCTAACTAATGATGGATGCCCATCATTTTGTATTGTTAAAAATATATAATTAAAATACAATGAAAAAATTATTAGTAACCGGTGGTAATGGTTTAGTTGGTTCTTCCATTACTTCTGATGTAAAAATTGGTAAAGAGTATGATTTAAGAAATATTGAAGAAACCGATAAAATGTTTGATTACCATAAACCAACTCACGTTATTCATTGTGCTGGTAAAGTAGGTGGACTTAGTGCAAATATGAATTATAAAGGTGAATTTTTTTACGATAATATAATGATTAATTCAAATGTTATAGAATCTGCTAGATTACATAATGTTAAAAAATTAGTTTCATTTTTATCTACCTGTGTTTTTCCTGATAATATTGAATACCCAATAACCGAAAAAAAAATTCATTTAGGTGAACCACATTTTTCTAATTATCCATATGCGTACGCTAAAAGAATGGCTGACATTCAAATCAGGTCTTATAGAGAACAATATGGTCTGGAATATGTTTCAGTTATACCAACAAACATTTACGGACCTAACGATAATTTTTCTTTAGAATCAGGACACGTAATTCCAATGTTACTACATAAAATGTATAACGCACAAAGAGATAATACTGATTTTATTGTTTGGGGTAGTGGTAAACCTCTTAGAGAATTTATTTATTCTAAAGACATTGCAAAATTATCTGAATGGGCGTTAGATAATTACAATGAGTCTGAACCAATAATATTTAGTAATTCGGTAGAAATTAGTATTGAGAACTTAGTTGATTTATTAGTAAAAGAGTTTAACTTTAAAGGAAACGTGGTTTTTGACAAATTAAAATCTGATGGACAATTTAGAAAACCATCAGATAATTCAAAATTAAAATCATATTTACCTGATTTTGAATTTACACCTATAGAAAAAGGATTAAAAGAAACAATTAATTGGTTTATAGAAAATTATGATAAAACAAGAAAATAAAATAACATTAATAACCGGGATAAATGGACAGGATGGTTCTTATCTTGCCGAATTTTTATTACAAAAAGGTTATGAAGTTCACGGAACGTTAAAACGAAACTCTGTTGCTGAAAATCAAACATCACGATTGGATTCAATATATGAACAGGTTAAATTACATTACGCTGATTTAACAGATTTATCATCATTAATTAGTGTTATCCAAAAAGTTAATCCTGATGAAATATATAATTTAGCCGCTCAATCTCACGTTAGGATATCGTTTGACCAACCATTATACACCGCAAATGTTACCGGAATAGGGACTTTGAATATGTTGGAGGCTGTTAAATTAATTAAACCTAATACTAAAATATACCAAGCATCCTCTTCTGAAATGTTTGGGAATTCCATCGACTCAGATAATTATCAAAGAGAAACAACTCCAATGAACCCTGTATCCCCTTACGGATGTGCAAAGGTGTTTAGTTATAATATTTGTCGTAACTATAGAAATTCATATGGAATGTTTATATCTAACGGTATTTTATTTAACCACGAATCACCAAGAAGAGGAACAAATTTTGTAACAAATAAAGTTTGTAAGGAGGCGGTTAAAATTAAACTCGGAATGTCCGATGAATTAAAGTTAGGTAACTTAGATGCGACTAGAGATTGGGGTCACGCAAAAGATTATGTTAGAGCTATGTGGGAAATATTACAATTAGATACTCCGGATGATTTTGTATGTGCGACAGGGATATCACATTCAGTTCAAGACCTATGTGAATATGTGTTTGGTAAATTAGAATTAGATTGGACAAAATATGTTAAACAAGATGAAAAGTTTTTAAGACCTGAAGAATTACATAATTTAAAAGGTGACTCGTCAAAATTAGTAAAAGCAACGGGATGGACTCACGACTATACCTTTGAAAGTATGTTAGACGAAATGATTGAACATTGGTTAAACTACTATAAACAACAATAAAATTAAAAATGGCTGAACAGCGAAAAAGAAAACCAACCACGACCCCCACACCAGAGGTTACAGGTAAACCAATTAATAAAAAAGATTTAATCGGTCAGATTATTAAGAGAAAAACAAAAGATAAGTTTTTGACCGTAAATCAAAAAAAGTATTATGACACATTAGTTGATAGTGAAATTACAATTTGTTCGGGACCGGCCGGTGTTGGTAAAAGTTACATAACGATGAAAGCGGCTATTGATTTACTCTCAGACCCAAAAACACCTTACGAAAAAATTATTATTGTTAGACCGGCTGTAGAAGCTGAAGAGAAATTAGGTAGTTTACCGGGTGGTGTTGAAGAGAAACTTGACCCCTACATTTTCCCCTCCTATTATCTATTAAATAAAATTATTGGTAAAGAATCTCGAGAAAAACTTAAAGAGATTGAAGTTATTGAAGTTTTTGCGTTAGCTTTTATGAGAGGTATGAATATTGATAATTCTATTCTAATCTTTGAGGAGGGTCAAAACGCTTCTCCAAGTCAAATGAAATTACTCTTAACAAGAATTGGGTATAATAGTAAATTTTTCATATCGGGTGATGTCGAACAATCAGATAAATATAAAAACAAAACATTAAGTGGGTTATGGGACGCTATTGAAAAATTTAGAGATAGTAGATATATCTCAATTTTTGAGTTTAAAGACAAGAAAGACATTGTTAGGAATCCATTAATTAGTAAAATATTAAACAAGTACGACAATACTGAAGATGAAGAAGACAACAATGAGAATAGCAATTGAGATTAATGGAGTATTAAGGAATACAATAGATAAAATAGAACAAACCTATCAAAAATATATGATAGATAAGACGGACGGTCTTGAGGATGAAGATTCTTTTAAATATGAAATATCCCTACCGATTGATAGTTTAAACCTTAGAAATCATTTTAAATTTCAAACGGATGAAGAATTATATTCATTTTTATATGAGGAGTTTCCCATGGAAATCTTTGGTCACTCTCAATCGTCGGAGTATTCAACCTTTAACGACTTAAATGAAATATACGTGAATTTGAGAGACAATCACGATATATTAATAGTTTCTGATGAAATGGGTAGGTCAAAACCAGCGTCACTATTCTTCTTATCAAAATTTGGTTGTCAAATAGAAAAAGTAAAATTTTATAGTAATACGACAATAAATTCAATGTGGGATGAAATTGATGTTTTACTTACGTCAAATCCCGCCTTATTATTAGAACATCCGAGAGATAAAAAAATAATAAAATATCAAACGGAATACAATAAACATATCACCACGGACTATTCAATAACAAACATTAAAGAATTAGAAAGTGAATTAACAAAACTATTATAATGTTAAAAGTATTAGGAGAAAATTATTATTTAGATTTAGACAAAATTGATGATTATGTCCAAATTAAAGATTCAACACCAGCAACCGGTGTAACTGACTCAACACACATCAGTATTATAAAATACGAAACTATTAAATTAATGTTGGAAATCATTATGGATGAACCAGAAGAGATTGATGAACAACTGGGTGCAAAAGGAACAAATAACCTATCCATACCATTTAAACTTGCATTTAATACATTACTTTTTAAAAACTTAATAAATAAAATATAATATGAATCAAGAACAAATTACAAAATTAGAGTTGTCAATTGAGAATATGAAAAATAAGAAATCAAGGATTTATCTTATTGCTCAAGACACAAAAGGAAACGCCAAATCATCAATTGCTTACATTTATAGATTATCCCTATCATTATTAAACGCAGGGTATAATCCAATTATTTTACACGAAACACCTGATTATACTGGTGTGTCAGAATGGTTAGGTGAAGAATATATGACCATACCACATAAATCAATTGAGGGTCAAAACTTAGAAGTTTCTCCGGAAGATTTAATTGTCATCCCGGAATTATACGGTTTTGTTATGTCACAAGTTAATAATTTACCTTGTGGTAAAATTGTGTTATGTCAATCATATGATTATATGTTAGAAACTTTACAACCGGGACAATCTTGGAGTGATTTAGGATTTTTAAAATGTATAACAACATCAAACAAACAAAAAGAACAAATTGAGTCTGTTATGAGAAACGTATCTTTTGATATCTTAACACCATATATTTCAGACAACTTTAAACCTCAAAAATTTCCGGCAAAACCAATCATTACGGTACATTCAAGAGACCAAAGAGATACGGTAAATTTAATTAAATCATTCTATATTAAATTCCCTCAGTATCGATGGATAACTTTTAGAGATATGAGAAATCTAAGTGAAAAAGAATTTGCCAACGGATTGGATGAATCGTGTTTATCGGTATGGATTGATGAATCAAGTGCTTATGGAACATTCCCGCTAGAATCTATGAAAAGCGGAATACCTGTGTTAGGTTTAGTCCCTAATTTAATTCCTGAATGGATGAGTGAGGACAATGGTTTATGGGTTAACAATAAAATACAGTTAGTTGACTTCATTGCTGATTATTTACAAAATTGGTTGGAGGATAATGTAAATGAAAACTTATTTATTGAAATGAGAAAAACTGTTGAGTCATTACCAACTAAAGAATTTTTTGAGGAAGAATCAGTTAAATTATTTGATAAATATTTAACGTCAAGACAAGAATCTTTTACAGAACAATTATCTAAACTACAAACAATCTAAGAACAATATGGAAGAAATTAAAACATTTGATGTATCGGTTATCCTACCGATTAAATCGTCTAAAGCACGAGATTTTGATGAATACTTTAAAAAAGCTATCGATTCGTTAAAAATACAAAAAACAGAAATAAAAGAACTTGTTATTGTTCATACTAACGAGACATCTTTAGTAGAATACTTAACTAACTTTGACTTTGGTGATTTGACTGTAGTTAAAGTTGAATGGACTAAGGAGCCAAATTATTCCGCACAAATTAACTATGGTGTTAGAAGTGCTAAATCAACGTGGGTTTCATTATTTGAATTTGATGATGAATACTCATCAATTTGGTTTAAAAACGTTCTTAAATATTCTGAAATATATCCTGAGGTTGCTGCGTTTTTACCTGTTGTAGTTGACGTAGACCAAAACACAAATTTTGCGGGTTTCACTAATGAGGCAACATTTGCAGCAAATTTCACACCGGAAATGGGAATCTTAACAAATGAAACATTAATGGATTATCAAAATTTCCAACTATCGGGAATTGTAATTAAAAAAGAATCGTTTATTGATTATGGATTACTAAAACCATCTTTTAAATTAACATTTGGTTACGAGTTCTTTTTAAGAATGACATACAATTCAATAAGAATTATGACAATCCCTAAAATTGGGTACAAACATATGAACTTACGTGAAGGTTCTATTTTTTGGAATTACAAAAATGGTGACGATATCATTTCCTCAGAAGAAGTTAAATTTTGGGTTGAGTCAGCAAAAAAAGAGTTTTACTTTATTAATGACAGAGCAATAAAATACGAATCTCAAGAATCTTAATGAGTGAAATTATTAATTTGACAGGAGATACCATCGTTGAGTTAAAGAAGAAAGGTAGAAAACCAACCCAATTAAATTATTTTGATGTTCGAGAAGAGTTGGCCGTTATTCGGTTTTTAGAAACGGAGTGTCATCACGAAAGAAATAAAATTTATAACGAGTTTTTATTAAAACCTTTAGATAAGATGATATCTTCAATTATTAGAAGATACAAATTATATAGAAAAGACATGGATTTCAACGAAATTCATACAGATACTCACTCATTCTTAATAACAAAAATAGATAAGTTTAAGCCTTCTAAAGAAAAGAAGGCTTACTCTTATTTTGGGACCATATGTAAAAATTACCTTATGGGTCAGATTATTAAGGACCAAAAAGACACCAACCGGAAAATATCTTATGAAGACATTTCAAGTAGTTTAGAAAATGATGAAGGGTTTGCATATTACATTGAAGATGATAATTTAGATTCTGAAAGAATTATTCATCATTTTTTAATTAAGTTAGATTTGTTTGTTAAAAATGAAAACTTAACTGAGAATGAGGTGAAATTAGGACAAGCATTGTATGATTTATTCGATAATTATGAAAATATTTTTGTTGGTAACGATAATAATAAATTCAACAAGAATATAATATTACTTTCATTGAGAGAGATGACCAATCTTTCTACTAAAGAAATCAGAGGGTCTATGAAAAAATATAAAAATATGTATTTTGACTTAGTCCAAACTATGGTTAAATAAAATTCAACATTAAATATTTATTGTTATGGGAAGACCGACAAAAAAAGAAATAAATCTTTCAAAAGAATCAATGTTATCATTGATGCAGGAAATCTATAACGAAGTTGTGGAGCAACGAAATACTGCAATAAGAATCCAAAACAAAATGTTAACGATGATGAAAGACCCGGAGGATATGACTGTCATTGGTCCGGTTATTGAAAAACAACAAAAAATTGTTAATGACTGTATTGAGAAAAAATTAACCCTATCTAAGTTGCAATCTTCTATGTGGGAAAAATCTAATAACAACAAAGATAGTGGAACAGGATTTTCAATAACTGATTTAGGGGATGATGAGTTATTTAAAACGTTAATGGAAAAAGACATATCCAAGGATAAAGATTCTTATAAAATGAAAAAATAACACAAGATGCCATCATTAGACATTAGTTTTGATTATAATAAAATTCAAAAGAAACTTAATGCGACTAAATCTTTTACAGATATTAAGTCACAGTATGACGATGCAAACAAAAAAGCGGGTAGTTCATTTGAAAAAACAAAATCTCAAGTTTCAGAATCTTTAAACAGTGTTAAAAGTCAAACTAAAAGATATCAAAAACAAGTTAAAAACCAATTTGAACAACTTTTAGATTTATCTAATACTACAGGTGGAAACGGAAGTGGTTCCCCAAAATATATCAAAAAATTATTAATTAGGACTATTAAAAATGTTCAACCAAGGTTACGAACAATTGTTATACAAGATTGTTTAACCGCATTAGGTTGTGACCAACAACAAACATATAGTACCGGTACACCTGTATATGTAAAAGTTGGTTCTATAGATTTATTTAATAGGTTATTAATTAATCCCCAAGATGAAGTAGGTAAGGTCATTTACGAAAAGAAATCGATTCAGGTAGGTCAAATACCATTCTCAATGAATAGAGAGTTATATCAGTTAACTCAAGATAATTCTACTTACACTCACGTAGGTAAATCAGGACAACCTTTATTTGATATAACATATTCCAATACCAATGGTGATGGAGTTACAGGTGGTTGGTTTAAGGTTGATTTAAGAGATAGGCTCGGACCTCTTAAAGTGGGAGAATTTATGGTTGACTATTATGACACAATAAGAATGGCGGAAGATACCGACATTATTGGGTCAATTATGGAATCTTTGTGTGGTGCCATATCAATGAAAATAGATGCTGGAACATCACAAGTTGAGAATGCTAGTAAATCCGAATTAATATTAGCCAGAATATTAGGTCTTTGTTTTGATAGTCGGGGTAATGAAATAGATACAAGTGGTATCGCTAAGATACCTGAATTAGATGGTGTTGACGATTCGTTTTTCGAGTTCACTGAAATTGATTTAAGAAATATTGACATTAGAACTCAAAACATTAAGAAAGGTGTTATTCAATTTGAGGATTGTAATAATATTGATTTACCAGTTAATTTCAACGAAATTATAAGTGCGTTAGGACAATTAAATTTTTATGAAGGTTCTGAATTTGAAAATGCTGCGAATAATATAACAGATGTTTTAACCAATAATCCGGCTTGGATTGGTGTTGGAATAAATGTTAACCCACAAGTTGTTGTTGACACAAATTTTATAAAATTAATCACTCACGGAATGATTGGTGCGTTGATTACACCAAAAATGATATTACCTATTATCGTTATGTATAAAGCGTTAGGTAATACATTAGTTGACAATATAAAATCATTTGTTGATTTTGCTAAAATATTTAAAAAGTTCTTCATTAATTTAGTGTCTAAGGTAGGCGCGATATTTGTTGAAGAATTATTTAAATTAATTAAAGAAGATATTTTAAAACTTGTCCAACAAGTTATTAGAGACATTGCTAAAGAAAGAATTGTTAAAAAATATGCAATGATATTAAAATTAATTGCGTTATTATTGGTAATCGTTGGGTTAATAACCGATTATCGTAAATGTAAAAATTTAATAGACGATATATTCGCATTGTTAAATTTATTAAATATTCCCGGATTAAGTAGTGGGATACCATTACCGTTATTATTCGCCTCACAATTATTGGACGGTTATTCTGAATCAAGAGCATTTATTGGGGCAATTGAAGAACTACAAAGTTTGGGAATCCCGACAGGTGCAATGCCAAGTGGGGCTCCGAATTTTGACTTATTAGGTAAATTTGGACAAATGAAAGCGATGGCAATGGAAGATGCGGAAAATAATAAACTTCAGGTTGCTGTGGGACCATTAATAGTGACTCCGGCATTCTTGACTATTCCTGCCAGTTCGTATGGTAAAAAATTCTAATTATGGATAAAAAAGAAAAATCTGAAAAAGTATTACAAATAATCAAAGAACATAAAACATCTTCAAATAAAGATTTAATTCTTGCAATGGATTATCTTTTGGAAGATTTTGAGTTCACGAAAAAATTAGTTTTAAAAGGAACTGAACAATTAGATAAGTTAGAATTAACTTACAACACCGTATTAAAAGAGTATCAAAAAAGAATAAAACCAAATGATAATAGATAGTCAAAATAAATATCAAATATTATTTCCCGGATACGTTTACGATAATCAAGACCCTATGATGTTGGGTAGGATTCGAGTTATTCCTGAAACAAAAAATTATAACGATATAATCGCATCCGTTGAAAATTGGGATGAACAAAAAGATATATGGACATCAAGAGACCCATTACTTTTTATACCGTTATTACCATTTTATCTTAGTCAAACACCTAAAAAGGATGAGTATGTTCATATTGTTTATATGAATAGAATGTCCGAATTTAATAATCAATTCTATATTCAAGGCCCATTCTCGTCTCCAATGACGACACCTTTTGAACACTACCAAGGTGCAAAAAAATTCTTGGCAGCCGGAGATAGAATTAAACAAGGTATGAGTCTTAAAAACCAAGATGGTGAATACCGTGATAAAAATAGTCAAGGTATCTTCCCTGAACCTGGTGACAACGCTTTATTAGGTAGAGGAACTGCTGACGTTATTGTAAAAGAAAATGAAGTATTAATTCGTGCGGGAAAAACAAAAGAATTATCTAAAGATAAATTTCCGATAGGTAATCAAAATAGAGCGTTTTTACAGTTAACAAGATTCACCCAAACTAAAACAACATTACCACCTGAAACAAAATATAGATTAGTTCAAGATGTCTTGTTAGTCAAAAAAATGATTGTTTGGGATATCGCGAACTTAGATAATTCTGTGGGTATGTTTACAGGTTCGGTTAAATTATATAATCTTAAACCAAGTTCCAAAGTTAATACGGATAACTTTAAATATGATACCATATCAAAACTAACTAGTGGAGAAGATTACGGTGTTGAATTAGAGTCAGTGTCGTTTATGGGTAAAAATTTTCAAGAATCTGTTAAATCAATTAATGATTTTATATCTAAAGTGTTTGACCCAAATGTTACATTTACGGGAATAACAATTAACAACCCAAAAAATCTTTCCGACCAATTTCCCTTTGTTGTTACACCATCAAAACAAACATATGACACTGGTAAAAATTTTACGCCATCAACGGCATTAAATGATGTTATTGAATATGTGAACTACAAAAGATTTTTTAATAACATTAAATTAAATAATTCAAAAGAAGATGGTTGGTTTTTAGTTTCAGAAAATAAAGGGGGTAAACCTTTATTTGGACCTCAAGGAACTGTAAAAGAAGATACTGTAATACCGACAACATTTCAAAATGAAGATGTTACTTACGGTGTATTAGGTGCTCAGAAAGTATTTTTATTGTCTCAAAACTCAACAAGTCCTAAAGGACAAATAGATTTGTCAAATACGTTATATGGTATTCCACAAGACAAGTTTGTTGGTGTTGGTAATACTTTATATGAAAAAACTTATTCGTCTGTTAGAGGTGAAGAATTGGTTAAATTGATTGAGAAAATTGTGGAATTTTTAAACAATCACGTTCACCCTCACGCTAATATGGTTCCGGATGAAGCAACTCAAGGTTCTAAAACAACCAAGACTAGTATTAACCAATTACTAGCTGATGTAAATAATACTGTCCTAAATCAAAATATTCGTATAAACTAAATATTTATTGTTAAAAGATTTTATGTCAATTAACAATTCCTATTTTAGTAAAAACAATACAATCATATCAAATAGTTTAACCAATACCGGGAGAAACCCCGTTACTGAACTATTTTATGGTTCGTTAGCCACTTCACAATACCCAAATGGGTTCAGTCGTTTTATTTTTGATTTAGATTTAACTTTATTAAAAGAAAAAGTTAAAGATGGAACCATATCTACAGGTTGTACCGATAATATGGTACATACTCTAAAAATGGTTAATACATCGACCTTCAATCTTGAAACGTTAAACACAACAACATCACAAGGTAGATTGAGAGCAACTTCCTTTGATTTAATCTTATTTAGAATCCCAAATAATCAAATGTGGGATGAAGGTGTTGGTTATGACTTTGCCGATTTAATTTACGATTATAGTAATTCTGATAGAAACTTCTCAACAAGACCATCTAATTGGGTTCAAACAACAACATTGAGTGGTTGGACTCAACAAGGTATTTATAATAATAATAATTCAGGTTCAACACCATATAGTGGTTTAACTATCGTTGATACACAACACTTCCAATTTGGGAATGAAAATGTTTCATTTAATATGACAACTGAAATTAATAATATATTGAATGGGTCATTAACCGGTGTAACAGGGTGGGGTATCGCATATTTACCTCAAATTGAAAATCTAACCGGATTGACTGAAAACTACGAAGTTCAGTTTTTTACTAGACACACACAAACATTCTACGAACCATTCTTAGAAACAAACTACGACGATATAATTGAAGATGATAGGAACACATTCTCATTAGGTAAAATTAATAAATTATATCTATACCTTTATGAAGATGGAAACCCAATTAATTTGGATTCATTACCGACTGTTACAATTTTAGACGCAAATGGGACACCAATATCAAATTTAACACCAACCTTAGAAATCTGTCAAAGAACAAAAGGGGTGTATGAAGTTGCTATCACAGCATTATCAGGGTACAAGACACCTTGTTCATTCTATGATGTGTGGAGTAATTTATACATTAACGGGTTCCCAATTGATAATATAACAAATAGTTTTGTAGTATATCCATTTAAAAAATCATTTCAGATAGGAACAACCACCCAAGACCCAAAAATTTATGGGTTTGATTTTTATGGCATTAAACAAGATGAAAAAATTTATAATACGGATATTAGAAAAGTGGGGGTTGTTATTAAACAAGCTTACACAACAAATAAATTACTACCAAATGTAGAGGCACACTATAGAGTATATGTTAGAGAAGGACAAACAGAAGTTCAAGTTCAAGATTGGACAAAAATAAACAGAACACCAAATGAGTATTACTTTATGTTTGATACTCGTGATAAAATCCCTAACGAATATTACATTGATTTAAAGGTAATTAGTAGTGGGGAAATAAACACTTACAAAAAACAAATCAAATTTCAAATAGTAAATCTAAAATATTTGGAATAATCAGATATTTATAAATAAAAAATTATGGCAAATAGATTATTTACAGGAACAACGTGTGGGTTAGGTGGTGTTATAACATTCATTGCTGATGACACCGTTATTATCGCAAACCCAATAAATAGAATATATCAACTTGGTGATGGTACTTGTATTACATTAACGGCATCAGGGGCTACTACAACCAATATTGCAACTGCCGGTATTTTTTATGGTCCTTACACTTCTTGTACACAATGTATCACACCTGTAAACTCTGCGGGAATTACATCAATTATTTGTGATACTTGTCCTAACGTAACCGGTGTCACGATAACACAAGTTCCTCACGCAATTTACACTAACGCATTTAATAGAGCAATCTCACAAAATAATACCGTCACGATTGGTGGACTTAATGGTTTAAATTCATAAAATATGGCTAAAATAATTAAAATTACAGAATCAGATTTATCAAACATTATTAAAAAAGTAATATCTGAACAAGATTACTCTTCCGATGTAACCAGACCAACAAGTGATAGAGAACGACAAGCTAAATCATTATTTGGTGATAAATATGGTTCTTACATCCCTAATGATGTTATTAGATATATAAGAAAAAACCCATCACAATTCTTCAAAAAAATATATGAAATGTATGGGGATAGGGCTTACGACTATTTAGATAAAGCAAAAAATAGGGGAGGAAATTAATCTCCCCCTTTTTTTTATCAAATTATTTTTTTATATATTAAATTTTTATGTATCTTTGTCCGATAATTTAATAAGGATATGATAAAATACATAAAACGAAAATTAAAACGTAGAGCTGTTAAGAAAAAACTTTTAGAGTTAAAAAATCTATGCGACCACAATGACCCGGGTGCTTTAGCTGATATTAATGTTTGTAAATTCTTATGTAGAAACACTATTAAACATAGTAACACCACATTTGAAATAACCCCCATTTCTGATGAGAGGATAATTGAAAACAAAAAATTGGGTTTGTTTATTATTTTAGATAATAAAAAAATTACCGTAATCAATCACGTATGTTATTATAGTAATATTCCTATGTCTGATAGAGATTGGAAAAAATTAATAACAATGTTTGATAATAAAGTTCAAGAGATACGAAAAGAAAAAATCAAACGAATGAAATCTCAAGTGGAACATTCATTAGAGAAACTGAAAAATAAAATGGTTGTGAAATTAAAAACCCCCACTGTAGAGTAGGGGTTTGTTTTTTAAAACATATCTTCAAGACTCTGTAAGTGTCTCTTAACAATATCCAAGTCACTAATGTCTGTATAGGTCATTCCTCGACTTTTTAAGGTTTGTATTTCTCTATGTAGGTGAGATGTCATTTGTCTAACCTGATATGACATTGATGGATAATTTTTAATCATACTGTCCAAATGGTAAACATCCTCAGGTAATTTTAACACATCACCAATTTTTTTAACCCATTCTTTACCATATCTATCGGCATCCAATTCCATATCCCAATAAATTTTATAAAATTCCTCAAAGTCCTCAACATCCCCCATATATGAATCCTTTAAATTAAACTCACTCATTTGTTGTTCGTGTCTTAATTCGTGGAATAAGATATAAATAAATGATGCAAAATTGGGGAACATTTCAGGTGAACATATAATAATTGCCTTGTTTGTTCTAACCCCTTTAAATCCGGTGCTACAAGAATTTAAAACTTTTACAACATATCCTTTATCTTTAATAAATTTTTTTATTTTTTCAGCAATTAAATTATACTCATTATGTTTATCCTCAGGAATTTTTTTTCTAAACTTATCAATAACCCTGTCGTAATTAGAGGACATTTTTAGACCGTTTGGGGTAATATCTTCTAAAATAGTGTCTTTGGTTATCTCAACCCAATCTTTAACCGTGTGAACCTCGTGTGTGTCTATATCATAACTTCCATTAACACCTTTCTCCCACATTCCAACAACTCTGTCTATATTATTTTTCAAATTCTTTTTTTTACTTTTTTTATTTGTCTTATGTGAAGATTGATTTATAAACGGAAATAACTCAGATTTTCTCCATTTTTTTAACCCTATCTCAATTGGACCACTATATTCACCAGCACTCACCAAAGTAGTGTTTTCTTTTATTGATACAATTTTTTTATTTTTACCGGGAGTTTGATTGATATTGTTTCCGTCTTCATCTCCTGATGTTGAATCAGGATGTTTTGTTATATAATTAGTGATTTTCTTAGATTTACCCTCTATCTTTTTAATCTGTTTCTTTGTTTCATCCATTGAACCATCATAACTATCATATTCTAACTCAGGGCTATCATATTTAGATACAGGTTGTGTGAATGGACCCATTTGAGATTTTTTGAATTTTCTAATTCCCGGTTGAAGGGGACCAACATAAGACCCTTTACTCCCACTATCATTGGTGGCTTCTTTAATCTGTATTTTGTTATTTTTGTTCATATACTTATAAATATCAAACAAATTAAAAAAATGGAAGAACCTCAATTATTTGGAAAGTTATTTGAATCAATACCAATCCAATCTGAAGAACACTTAAATGTCATACTTGAAACTATGGATAAAGAACACGGAATATACTATCTAACTCAAGCCGTTAAATACGCATATCAGTCCGGGATATACTCATTAGGTGAATGTGAAGTATTATCAAAAGCAATTAGAGTAACTATCAAAAAAGAAAAAGAGGACTAATTGTCCTCTTTTTTTAATTCGTATTTAAATAATCCACAATCCCATATTTTATCATAACCTAATTCAGAAGTAAGTTCTTTTTCGGTTTTATTGTAATCTAAATTTGGAAATCTTTTTTTAAGATTATTTTTACCAAAACCAAATTTATGAAATCGTTTATATCTATTAACTTTAGAATTATAATAATAATAAGTTGGTTTTGTTATTGAAACTAATTTGAACCCTAAATTTGTATATAGATTATTATTTGAATCGATTGTCCATCTTCTATCCGCAAAACTAATTATTGTTTTTGGTGTGTAATCTTTAATAAAATTTTTTAATATTTTTGATGCTAACCCAATAATAACATAATTTTGTTTAGTTGCAAATCTACTTAATTCAAATTCACCATCATTATTTTTAGTCATATTTCTTTTATTGTTAAAAGTCATAACACCAACTAATTCATTATTATAATATCCACCATAAAATATATTTGATTTATCATTTCCTTGTATATGATTTTGGTTTAAAAAAAATGTTTTATCTTCATTATTAATCTTTTTTATTATAATACTTCTTCCACCAATTTTAAAACCATCATTAACTTTTAACAGATGTTTTAATTTAGTTTTAACTAATTCTTCTTTTGTTTTCCATTCATCCTCAAAAATATGAACTAATTTATACCCAATTTGATTACAATCTATTGTTTTATTTAAATGATAAGATGAGGTTTTACCCATTTTTTCTGTATGATAATATAATCCATCATATTCTATACAAATATTCGTATTCTCCACAATTAAATCAATCTCTTTTCCATCCAATAATTTACGATTTTTACCTTTATTAACTTGAAACCCTAAACTCTCAATAAATTCTTTAATTTCTGTTTCACCTTTGGATGTCCAAGTCGGTGTCATATTAACATTTGTTATTTTAGTTAACTCACTTAACCCCTCAGATATTGAAGTAGAAACAATTTTTTCATTAGGAAATTTTAATTTATATTCTAATGTTGTAATATTGTGTTTATTTTTTAAATGGGTGTTTGAAATTGATTTCATTTTTTCTCCACATATTTTACAAATAACATAATTTTTATTTTTTGATAAAAATTTGGTTAATTCTGTTTTTTTAACATAGTTTGGGTGATATAAAATATCTTCGGTAAATTTGGATAGATAGTTATCTAATGTTATTTCGTGGGATTTATTAATATGGTTCTCAAAACAACCAGTTTTATTTGTGGTATCGGTAGTTTCCCAATCACATATTTTACATTTTCTTGTGGGTAAAATTTCAACCTCAACAATATTAAAATATTCCTCAAACCATTTTTCATTATTAATTGATTCATATTTTTTCCTTTGATAAGTATTCGTTGGAATCCATACATCACCATATAAATCAATAATATGTTTAGTTAATTTACCGGATAAATTGTTGGGGTCTTTAATAACTACATTAGTTTTTTTACATTGAGCAACTAACTCGTGAGTTTTTGATGAAATATATATATTAGATTTTGATGATTCAATTTCAGAACTATTACCAATTTGGGTTTGACCACCTTTTTTGTTAATTTCAATATTATTTTCTTTTAATATTTGACTTATTTTTTTATGACCAACTTTAAATTTTTCCGCTAATTTATGTGTGCTAGATATTTCAGTTTGATATAATTCTATAATATTATTAATGTCTTCAGATGTTAATTTTGTTTTCACAATTGTATTTTTTATATAAATATAATGAAAACACAACAAAAGTCAAATTATAACCCATTTATTTTTAACCCATTTTTTTAAATAAAAAAAAGGGACATATAGTCCCTTTTTGTTAAATATTTTAAGATTTTGATTATCTCAATTCTCTTAAATCAAATGTTCTAACACCATCAACGGTAATTTTTCCGTAAAATCTGTTGTTGACCATTTTTTTCGCGTATCTCGTCATTATACCTTTAATCGGTGTAAAGTTGAACGGATTGTACATTGTTGGAGTTAATTGTAACGGTACGTATGGTGCGTAGATGTAACCTGTGTCTAACAATGATGTTCCTTTGTGTCCTACTAACACTGTGTTAGCTGGGAAGTAAGGGTCACGGTAAACTTGGTAACGACCTGCTAATGTACCAACTCTTTCAATACCCATATTGTATTGGTCTTGCTCAGGAGACGCGTTAGATACGTGGAAGTATTCTAAATCGTCAAAGATAGCAGAAACTTCAGAAGAAACCACAATCCAGTTAGCACCACCTCTTAAAGTAGATTTGTGGATTTGAGCAGATAATTGATTAATCGCAGTGATTAATGTTTGGTTCCAATCTTTTTGAGTGTAAGATGTAGTAGTAGATAATCTTCTCCATCCGTTGTAATCCCATCTTAAAGTCCAAGCCGCACCTTTACGTAAATCTCTTAAGATTTCACGGTCGATTTCAGCCGCAACTTGTTCAGATAATAAAGCTGTTAATTCAGCTTCAGCATCGATGTTATGGAACGCAGCAACGTCTTGAGCTAACTCAGGAGACCATTGTGCTCTTAATTTTCTTTCTGTTACAGAAACAGTAACTGATTCTAAACTGAAAGAAACCTCACCAATTTTATCTTCAAATTCTAAATCTTCGTAACGTCTCCAAGCAGCTTTAATGTTAGTATTAGCTGAAGCTCCCGACCACGCAGTTGCAGTTGGTGTTAATGTTGCTCCTGAATAACCATCAGGTGTTGATTGACCACAAGATACACATACAGGTACTTGAGCATCGATTTCTAAATAGATAAATCCTGTGAAAGAACAGATATTATTATAGTATCCACCGTTACCACCTGTTGAAGATGT
>Ga0181355_1000119_pt1 | contig 29865 bp, 33 predicted proteins | sample Fa13VDMM15DN_FD_130099 | JGI IMG/M metagenome (GOLD analysis project Ga0181355, IMG submission 130099) | Freshwater viral communities from Lake Michigan, USA - Fa13.VD.MM15.D.N | ecosystem: Environmental > Aquatic > Freshwater > Lake | place: USA: Michigan | collected 2013-09-23 | reverse complement strand
TTAGGGTGACGATATGCCACTGTAAACCTTCCTTCAGCACTACCGAACACCTCACCATGAATTTTAAGTTCAAATGGATTTAAAAATACATCTCTGAATTGTGTATCAGGTGAATGAAAACTAAATAAATCTTGTCTAAAAGTTCCCATTGGATTATATCCTTTTCCTTGACATCCTCCTTTTACTTCTGTAGTGGATAAAAAAGGATCTGGATTTAAATCATTAAAAGGATAATTAGAATACAAACCTTTTCTACTTGTTATATCAGGATCAATTGTGTACTCTGCCATGTTATTAAGCAACCCTTTTGCAATAACAGTTTTATTTCCTTCTCTAGACCCTCTTAATATTTCATATCCAACAATAGATTGAATTGCATTTTTATCAATATCTAAAGGGTGTGTGATATTATCAAACTTAACTCCTAATATTACAATTTTGTTATTAACTGTATTATAAATATTAGTGGTGCTGTTATCAGGCATTTTGTGATGTCTTATTTTTTCACCACATAAATCACCCCATATATCAGGTTTATTATCAGGATAACTTTCTGAAGATTCCCAATAAGCCATTTCTCCTTCTGCAACAACATTACCTTCAGGAATAGTATATTTATTTAATGAAGATATTGTGGATGTGTCATTTACTTCCCATATCAAAGCAGGGTCTGCATCTTTTATTAAATTTTCTATTGCATCTTTACCACCAGCATTACTTAGTTCATTATTGATAGACTTGCGACCAGGGATATGATAACTTGCTGATTTTTCACCAGTGTTATAAACCCATCTTATAAAAAAAGAATACACCTCATCTCTAAGATAAGACATTACATTTCCTCCTTTAACATAATAATCAGGATCAACTTCTACAGCAACCCAACTTGTTTTTATAGTGTTTGCTTGTGGTTGATAATTAAAGTCAGGTTTTGTATAAATACCATTTCTTATTAAATAACCATTTAGCTCAAGCAAATTGTCAGACCTTTCATAAGAAGGAGTTCTTATAGGTATTCTATCTATTTGAACAACTGCTAAAGATGGATCAAGTTTATCAATTATTATATTCTTGGTTCTAGTAGAATAGTTTCCAATTTTTCTAGCTGTTACATTTTCTTTTACATATGATACTAAAACCAATTCAAATTCATCAAAATGTTTAGTGTCTATTGTTGTAACATCTACTTCTAAAGAACCTGCTACATCTGTATGACTAAATAAAGATTGTACATTTGATGGTAAAAAATAATCTGTGATTTTTAAACCATTAATAGTATATGCAATCACCACTTGATATGAACCATTATTCATGGTGCCTCCAATAGTACCTTTTTTTAAAGATAAACATGGAGTGGTGATTAATGGTGACAATCTTAATGCTTCACAATCTAATCTATTTGTATATTCAAGTGTATAACAAACTTCTCCATTATTTTTTTTAGGAACAGGTATATAAGGTACTGCATCAACATTTAAAAATCTACTTGGATTATCTCCATCATCCCAATATACAGACCATGTACAATCAAAATTGGATTTTGCAGCTCCTCTGATTAAATTAACAGTTTTAAAATTTAAACATCTGTCATTTACTATTTTAGTGTATTTACATTTAGACTCATCAAATCTACCAATTTCAGAATTTATATCATCTGATGAAAACAGCACCCATTCATCTTCAATTAAATATATTGCACCAATTAATTTATAAGGTACATATTCACAAAATCTATTAGCTGGTTCATTACCTATTAATCCTAGTTGACCTTCTAAAGAATTATTAACAGCGTTTCTAGCATGTGTCCATACACCTTCACCCAAAAAAGTTTCAGAAGGATCTTTTAACATACCCTTAGTAAAACTATTATTTGTGTTTGTTGTTGTATTTTGTAAATTATCTGCCATACACTGTAATATTTTTATTTAAATTATCGTTTGAACATATTATAATATTTACCATACATTGCTTTTCTATTGGTTTCCCATAACTTTTTCATCTCTGCAAAGTCTGGCATATTCACTATAGTTAAAGCATTGTTTCTAGCAGCTCTTAATCTTTGTTCAATAAGTTGTATTCTTTGCGAAACATCTTCACCATTCATTAATAAATTTTCTAAAATACGTTGTTTTAAAGCATATTCATAAAATTCATTTGTCATTGGATGATCTAGTATAAGTAAATTACCTTCATCATCTTCCATATTACCAAGATAATTTAAATGCACTTTACCTGTCTCCGTATTTGTAAAAATAAAACCATCTCTAATTTGAGCTTTATTATGAGCTTTAACATATAAGTTTGGAGAATCTTCAGCTATTACTTTTGCTGAACCAATTTCCAATGGTGTAAATTCTTCATATGTTCTCACTTCAGATTTTAAAGTTTGAACTAAATTAACATAATTACCACAAGCTGAAACACATGGTTTAACACAAGGTGAGTCGTTAGTGTATTGTGGATTAAATGGTCTTTCTTCAATATGAGTTCCAGATACAACAGGATCCTGCACTGTGTATTTACCCACCATATTAGCATAATTCAATACATAAAAATCATCAGGTAATTTTGATTTACCATGTTCAATATCTAATAAAACATCTTTTGTTTTGTTTATTCTCAAACCTAATTCATAATTTACTCTTATAGCAACTTTAATTAGTTGTTGCGGATCAATCATACCTTCTAAATTAAATGTATGAAAATCTACAAGTACTTCATCTAAAAGTTGATTGAATGTTTTATATTGTAATTGAGTCATAATAATTATTAAATTAGATACACAATGTATTACCAGAAGAAAATTTTATTGGAAATTCTTCTTTAGTTTTTATTTTTACTAAGATTGCATCTGTAAGTACATTATCTGAATTTCTAGTTAATGTTGCAATGTTTACACCATTATCAGAATAAAATTTATTTATATCAGATGCACTGTTTATAAAACCATATAAATTATTTTGAAAATCAATAATTATATATGTTTTCCAATTTTTTAATAAGTTTGCCATATTATCTTAATATATTTTGTTTATCTGGAGTTAAATCTGAAGGTATTTGTAAAGTGATACCAAAATCTTTAATAACATTTGATTCAATTTCACCATGTAAATAATCAGGTACATTAAACAATTGTTCTTGTCTTGGAACACAATTATCTATTGTATCACAATTTAATTTTGTAATGTCATCTTCAAATATTCCCTCAATTTTTATAGCATCCCAATCTAAATTTGGAAAATATAAATAATCATTTAAATACCAATAGTATTTTGTTTTATTATATTTAAATTTAGTAGAAGCAGAAGCTGATACATATGTAGAAGGAGTAGTGGGCTGCATTATCTCAGAACCATCTATACTTGTAATAGCTCTAATCAATGGTCCGTAATATCCCTGCATAAATGTAGGAACTTTATCTTTAGTTCTTTTTATTGTACATGATGATTTTATTCCTGCACAACAAGCTTCAACTACATCTATATCAATTAGTTCTATGTATCCAATAGTTTGAATTACAGAACTGAATCTCATAAGTTTACTCTTAGAGTCTTCTCTTTTCATTAACCAATAGGCATGTTTACGAATAAGACTGAATATATATCTATCCGTTAAAAATGCATCTTGTTTAACAGCTTTTAATTGATTTCTTATTCTTGAAACAGTTTCTCCTATTGTTGTTGGCATAATATTTTTTTATAAATCAAACTCATTATATTGTAGTGATATGATTTCTTCATTTACTTTTTTCATATGTAAACCATGCAATTGTTTACTAAAAAAATAATGTATTCTTCTATAATCATCCACTACTAAATATTTATTATAATTTTCAGGATACTTTTCAGATACTTTTCTTGAAAATTGTCTCACTGGACTAAAGCCCCACAAATTAGAATACTGAAATTTATATTTAGCAGTGGCATTTGTATAAAATATTTTTGCTAAATATTGATCACTTTCCCAATTTCTATGTTGTATTATTTTTTCTAATTTCTTAGATAAATAATAATTTGTATTTTCTTTTTTAGGTGCTGGACAACTTCCTATAAATATATAACCTAGTTGTTCAGGTAACTCAACACCATTTCTTTCTTCAATTACAGTTTCCCAAATCTTTCCATTTACTTCTTTTACAATGTTTCTTATTTCTTTATTACTTAAACCATATTGAGGATATGTTTTTTTAAATAAAGTATAAAACTCATCATTAAGAATTGTTTCTCTCTGTGCTCTATATCTAGGAGCATTTAAATCTGGTTTTCTAAATTCCTTCATTCTATACTATTAATTTACTAAAAATATATGATATTTCCTATTTAAACTTAACATGTTTAATTATTTAGAATTATGTGTAAACTCTGATATTTTTCCATATTCCTCATCATGAATTTCCATAACAGCTTGTTTTTTTGAACCTATAAATTTATTATGATAATGCCAATAATCTGAATTAGATAAACTTGGTAAATGCTTTATTGCAAAACCATTGTGTTCATTTTCAGTGACATATTCTATTGTTTTTTTAGAATGAAAATGTCCAGTGAAACATGTTCTATATTTTGTTTCACCCCATTCTTTTGCAAACTCTGTAGCATATACTAATGGTGTATTTTTCTTAGATACATCACCATGTTCAAAACCAAAAAAGTTAACTCCATAAGTTATTACTTTTCTTTCACTGTATTCAACATTAAAAATACAAGACTCATCATCTTTAAAACATTTTGATAAAGCATGTGCTAAATGATAAGAACTAAGTCTATCATGATTACCTGGTATATAAACAACTTGTATAACTTCACAAAATTGTTTTATATAATTTATAGACCAATACAAACTATCAAAAGCATCTGCATAGGCATCATATGCTTTTTTATTATTATCTACGGGTGTTCCTGATGTTGTAGATCCATTAAATGTATCCATGTTTAATAAATCTCCACCTATAACATATATAATTTTATGTATTTTGTGTGAAAAATAAGATTTAGTAATCAAAGATATAACGGCATCTTTAAACTTATTTATAATGTTATCATTACCATCTTTTCCAAAATGTAAATCTTGAATTGATAACACTCCTACACAAGATCTTTCAAATTTATTATTTATGTAAGGTTCTGAAAAAGAATAAGATTTAGGTTTAAAATTATTAAGTACATTAATCAATAAATCATTAGCATTATCTTTTTTTATTTGTGTCACTAATGCTGAAACCACCCATTTACCATTTGTTTCTTTATTCCAATAATTACTTAGTTTCCATTTAGTGGTGTCTATTTTTAAAACTTTTATAATATCTTCAGGACTACGTGGTTCATCTGTAAATACCCCTTTGATGTTTGCTGTTCCTTTTTCTAAATCTTCATTAAACTCTATAATTTTTTCATTAAATTTATTATTATTTAGTTCATCTAATATTTGTCTTTTTATTTCAATATATTTTTCTAAAGAAATATTTAATCTATCAGCACAATATTGATTAGATTTTTTTAATCTTAAAGTGTCTTTTATTTGCAATTTTAAGTTCATAATAATTTATAATTTTTAATATTGTATAAAAAAGAAACCCCTGATGTAGAAACATCGGGGGGTAGTTATTGAAGGAAACCAACAAACCTTCATTTTCTATAATTTTTTTATCCAGCTTGTGTCTTTAAATGTTTCATCAGGTTTTTCTAAACATTCATTAACAGCTTTTACAACGTCTAACCAATAATCACTATAGTCATGTCCTCCTATAAATCCTCCTGGTTTAATTAACTTTTTATAATTTAGTATGTCTTTTTTCACTTGGTCGTATGTGTGCATACCATCAATATAAACAAAATCATATTTTTCTATCATATCAGTTACAGCATCATCTGATTTTTTTCTAATGTTTCTTACATTATTAAATGATTGCATATTTTCTAAAAACTTATTATATACATCATTAAAATCAGCATGATGACATGCTGCATCATTCATATCATATCCATTTTCAAAAGGATCTACAGATATTACTTTTCCAAAATATTTAGCAAAAACTTGAGTGGATTCGCCAGTGTAAGATCCTATTTCAATCATTGAAAGATTCTTTGCATTTTTACCTATAGTAATATATTCTATTAAAGAAACAAGTCCTTCATTCAAATATTCATCTCTCATTTGATAAAACATCATATTAAATATTTTTCTTTTAAATCATTCCAAAGAAATTTAGTTATTGGTTCAGTGTGAGCATCATTCTGATAAAAATACGGACCATCTTTAGGAGTTAGATATATCTCTTTACCAGAATCAATTGCAAAGTATATATCAGAATAATCTTTTTTTACTATCGCGTCTTTGTTAATTTTAATAAAATGTTCTGCACTTTCTTTATTTGGTACAAGTATAGCATGACATCCTAAAGAATGATACATTCTGTAATATTCATTGTTATACTCAGCTATATGCAAGTGTGGTTTAATTCCTCCAGATTCCCATAAACTTATTCCCCAATATATTAATTTAGCTTCTTTAGGAATATTGATAGTTTCTGGAAGATTTTTTACAAGCCTTGCATCATCTTCTAAAATAAGAAAAGGATATTTATTATTTTCTATAGCTCTTTCTGCAAGTTTTATAAATCCTTCATTTATTCTCACTTGTCTTAATTCATCACTACTGTTAGATGGAATCCTTTCATAACTAAAACCAATGTTTGTTAAAAACTCATCCATCATCTTTTTTCTATGATTAAAAAAATCTGGATTAAGATAATATACTAGAATGTCTTTTACACTTATCATATCAATATGAATTTGTTGTTAGCAATTTCATAAATACTATTTTTATGTAAAAGCATTTGTTGTTTAAAATAAGCAATATCTAATTTAGTATTTCTAGTTTCACCAATTCCTCCTTTATCACTTATACCAAACATAAACTTTTCACAAGGTACTGTTGTAGGAGGATTATAATGAAAGTAAGCATTAATATAACTTTCATCATTTACACCTGGTTCATATGGAATCTTTTTATCTTCATATTGCCATTCTCTTAAAATTTTACAAAAGTCAATCACTTTATCTTTCTTTCCTCCAAAAAATGCACCATAATGATAAGTGCATGGTAAAGTGGTGTTTTCAGAAACAAAAGCTTTTGATTGTGGATTTCTATCAAATCCTGCACCATTAGCTAACCATGATCTGTTTCCATAATGTTCCCCTCCCACTAATTCTCCTAAGAACCATTCTTCTGTAAAATCTCTAGATACATTTGTATCAGCATCAAAGTAATATAAATAATCACTATCACAATTAATCAACTCTATAATTTTTTTAAATTTATCATTTGTTGCATCAATCCAAGATGAATGTTTAGCATAATGATATTCTATATTTATACTATCCTGTATATAATCTTTAGGATCAGTGTCAGAAAAAAAATAAAATTTTATTTCTGCATTACCTTTATAATGATGTATAAATTTTTTTATAAATCTAATTCCTAAAACAAAATAGGAATTTGTAGCTAGTATTACTATTCCTATTTTAGGCATGTTACTTCTTTTGTTTTAATAATAGATTCAACATATTTTATAGAGCATCTGTCATTAGTAAAATCCTCAATTTTAATATCATAAGGATTTCTTGATTGATATTGCCCTTTATAAAATAACTTTTGATTTGGACCAACCACACCAGCATTATGATAAATAGGATGATTTTCCCATTCATTTATATGAGATGTTCCCCAAGAAAAAGACATTTCTTTTACTACTTTTACATCTTTTTCAAAAAACCATAGATTCCAAAGAACTGCCCACATATCTGCACACCATATTTGAAAAGGATCTGAATGATTACCATTTTGTAATTTTACAATAGGTTTGTACATATTTTCAGAATCCCAATATACTTTGTTCCAAAATTCTACAGGTATGTTTTTTAAAATATATTGTGCACCACCACTATCTTTTTCATTATTAATTACAAACAGTTTATCTAATCCTACAACATCAAGCATTATATCAAATAAATGTTCTCCTTTTGATCTTATGTATTGTGCTCCTATATATGAAACAGTATCACTTACATAACACACTTCATCTTTTTCTAATTCTTTAAAGTCAATTGGTTTACTGAATATGATATCACAATCATGATAAAAAATTACCTCTTTTTCTAACTCAGGATGTTTCATCCAATGTTTATGTAAAATATGAGGTCTTATACTTGATATATAATGAGGTTTATATCTTGTATCTTCATAGAAATAAAAATTTACATTTTTATAACTGTTTCTTAACTTTATCCATATGTCAGGTAAAGTTTTGTTGTAAGCTGCTATAATTTGTATATCATTTGGATTTACACCATTTTCTATAAAATTATTAATCATAACTTCTACCTGCCAAGTATAGTAATATATAGCAGGTTGTACACATATAAATTTCATATTGGTTTTTTATTAAAAACAAAGATATAAATTCTTAATATTATAAAAATTTATATCTTGTTTTTAGTTATAAATTATCTTTCAGAAAGACCGCCAAAAGTGGCTAACACTAGTATAACTAGCATAAAAATAAAAACCTGAGACAAAAGCGTGTAGTCTGCATCATCACTTTTCTTAAAGAGATGAACAAGTTTTAATTGACTCATTGCAAATGCTACAATAAATGCTTCAGGAATAGCTAACAAATAACACAATCCATAACTTAAATTTGTAAATTCACAAATGTAAATTTGTCCAATGATTGCTCCTAAAAATAAAAGTCCTTTGATAAAATTCATATTGTTTGTTTTTAATTAAAAATTACTAATCGTGGATTCCATAAAGGTGAGGTTGTTAATATGTTTGAAATTTGTTCTTCGTTGTAATAGCCTTGAATAGTCGTTAAATCTTTTATAAATGATGGTTCTGTTGTGTATCTAACAAAAGTTAAATTTCCATCTAAACTTTTGATAAACAATCTTTTTTCAGATTCTTCCACCTCATTTATATTAACTTTGTCAATCTCTATTGTTTCAAAAATTATAAAGGTAAACATATTATATATATTGTATATTTTGATAATTTTGTGTTATTTGTGATTGGGTTAATGCTTCATTGTATATTAAAATATCACCTAATTTACCTTTTAAATAATCACCTGGATTTCTTTGATAAAAGTTTTTTGCAATTACAATATTACCAGCAGCATTAGGATAAGTAACATTTGACATATTTGTAACATCTTTAATTAATGATGCATTTCTATACATTTTTAAATTAGTATGCCCTGGCGTGGCTAGCTGCGTGCTAACTATTGTGTAATTATACCAAACACCGTTTGTTATTGCAGTGTCATCTACTACACTAAAGTTTTCATTTTTTCCAATATGAAATTCAAATTTATTACTGAAATTTTGAACCCTAAAACTAAATTGATTGTCAAAACCTGTTGTAGTGTTACATCCTACTATACCATTCCATGTTGTTTCTGTAATCATAAACCAAGCTGATATTGTCAATGGATAACTCCCAACGAATGCAGGTGTTGATGAAGTTTTATCCGCAAAATTAGTTCCTGCAAAACTCATAACACCATTTGTGAAAGATGGAGTAGCATTCAATGTATAATTTCTGCCGTTGGTAGCAGGATAAACGCTTAAATCTGTCCAAGCAGTTCCAGTACCTGGGTAACTTTCCGTTTGTTTTGCACTCAGCCAAAGTTTAAGATTTGAACCTATGTAAATGTTAGGTAAAGCCTTAACTGTAGTTGTTGTACTAGTGGTAGTGCTTGTTGTAGAAGTAGTAGTAGGAGCTATAGTAGTACTTGTTGTAGTAACAATAATTCCACCTCCACCAGGGCTAGGGTCAACACTAGCACAATCTAACCATGGATCAAGTATAGTATTTTGTGTATTAAATTCTCTAATTGCATTATATATTTTATTTCCATCAGAATAATATCCTAAAGGAGAAGGAATTGTTAATTCAGGATCATCAAAGATTCTGCAACTTACATCTAATGCGGAGCAATCTGAATAAATAATAGCCATTTATATATTTAATTTAATGCACATTCTGTAAAATAATTTTCACAAGCACCAACATCAGTAAATTGCGAATATCCCATACAAAACGCATAAGATGGAGCAATTGTTGTTGTAGTTGTTGTAGGTGCTAATGTCGTTGTACTAGTAGTCGATGTTGTACTGGTAGTAGTTGGAGCAACAGTAGTTGTCGTAGAAGTAGTACTAGTTGTAGACGTAGTACTCGTAGTAGACGTTGTTGTAGGAGCAATTGTAGTCGTTGTTGTAGTAGTCGTAGGTGCTATAGTTGTTGTAGTAGATGTTGTAGTCGTAGGTGCTAATGTAGTCGTTGTTGTAGGTGCTATAGTTGTAGTCGTTGTTGTAGACGTTGTGGTTGTAGGAGCAACAGTTGTTGTCGTTGATGTTGTTGTAGAAGATGTTGTACTAGTAGTAGTCGGGGCAATAGTCGTTGTTGTACTAGTTGTAGGAGCTATAGTAGTAGTAGTTGTAGTAGGTATTAAAGTTGTTGTCGATGTAGTACTTGTCGTAGAAGTAGTAGATGTGGTTGTTGGAGCCAATGTTGTTGTTGTACTAGTCGTAGTTGGTGACAAAGTAGTTGTCGTAGAAGTAGTGGTCGGTGCTATAGTGGTAGTTGTTGTAGTTGGTGATAATGTAGTAGTAGTGCTTGTTGTAGGAGCAAGAGTGGTTGTAGTACTAGTCGTTGAAGTAGTAGTTGGATTTAAAGTAGTAGTAGTGGTTGTTGGTATAATAGTAGTAGTGGTAGGTGCTAACGTAGTAGTGGTTGATGTGCTAGTAGTTGTCGTAGGATTAAGCGTAGTAGTTGTAGTGGTAGTAGGTACCACAGTAGTAGTTGTTGATGTACTAGTGGTAGTTGTTGGATTTACAGTACAAAATTGAATAGGTGTAATTGTTAAACCACAACCATCATAAGGTATTGTACCAAAACAAACGCACAAATCAATTTCTTCTTCTGGTAACATGAATCTATTTAATTCTTCACCATAACAATCTGTATAGTAGACATAACAACCAAGCACTGTAGGATTATATACATTAAATGTAAAACAATATTCACAAGTTAATGGAGGTATGGTTGTAGTAGTTGTTACAGGTTGTGTCGTAGTAGTAGTTGTTGGTGATACTGCACCACAAGCACCGATATTAGCACTACTTCCTAATCCACTAATACGCACCATACCATAACTATCAACTGTACAAACACCATTTAATGCTTGATCTATTCCTAAGTCTACTTGTACAGGTATTTGACTATAACAAGGTATATATTCCCATGTTGTACCTGTACTTCCACCAGTTATATCCCATGCAGAACAAGAATCTGCATTAATAGTTGTAGTGGTGGTGGTTATAATAATAGTGGTAGTAGTGGTAGTTGTAAAAGGTGATGGTCCATCACAAAATCCAAAAGGTAGTATTGATAGTTGACCTAAACAATTATCATAAGGTACGGTTCCTATACAAACACACAAATTTACAGTTCTATTAGTTTCAATAACTTCTTGTCTAGGATTACCGTCACAATCTGTATAAAATACTGTACAATTAGAATATGTTGGATTGTATACAGTGTATGAAACACAATAAGAACAAACTAAAGGTTGAATTGTAGTGGTTGTAGAAGTAGACGTTGTAGTAATACATAGAAAGTCAGATCCAGAATCATAACATTTCTCACCAACAACATATGCCCCAGTAGGAGTTTCAATTGTAACATCACCCCCGCATACTAATTGATTTACTCCTTGATTAACAGATGCAGTGTTATTGTTATTTTCACAATCTGTGTAAGTAAACTCAGTGACTCCTGAAACAGATATTAATGTAATACAATTACAACAAGGTCCTAAAGCAAGAATTAAACCAGGACTATATTCAATTGCACCAGGTTGACTATAAAATGTATCACATGAATTTGGTAATAAAGTGATGATATCAGATATATCTCCATTACATTTTACGTATTGATAATAAGTATCCTGATTAAATGGATTATAAATATTATACTCTATACAAGCTACAGTTGTTGTAGTGGATGTTGTACTTGTTGTTGGAGGACATGTTTCTCCACATACTCCATTATTATAAATATCTGCTGGGAAAGTAGTAAGAATAGTATTAGGTTGTCCACAAAAACTAATCGTTTCTCCAAAATCTAAATATACAGTGTTGATTGTATTTGTAAAACATTCTGTATAAGAAAAAAGATATTCGTATCCTTTATATTCAGTTTCTAAATTTGTAATTGTAAAACAATCACATTGTTGATTTATTGTTGTGGTGGTAGAGGTACTAGTAGATGTAGTGGATGTAGTGGTGATTAATGGATCAGGACATTTTTTATAAACTGTATCAGCATTACAACTAATCAAAGTGTTTAGTAATGTATTTTCTCCATTGCCACTCCACAACATTTGATTCCAATTAGGAATATATGTACTATTTGCACCGACATAACCTAAACTAACAATATCAGAATATGAAGCAACCACCCATGTAATTGAGTTTTGAAGACTACCATTTGTAATATCTGTATATATTTCCCAAGGAGTAAATATAAGTTGTGGAATATTACATGGTGCTTCTATTATTTGTAATTCTTCTGAATTATAAGACGAACAACAAATTAAATAATGTATTGGACAAGTTGTGGTGGTAGAAGTGGTGGTTGTAGATGTTGTAGTGGTGGTAGTAGTAGAAGTAGTGGTGGATGTAGTGGTGGTTGGTAAACAACAATTTTCAAGTTGAACCAACAATCTGCTAATAATTGTATTTACAGTGTCTCCTTTAAATACATTAGCACATTCTAAATTAGGACCAGAATAATAAATACAATGAGATGTATATAAATCTTCACAAACGGGAGCTGGGGGACACAAAGATGGATCCTCAGTTGTAGTAGTAGATGTATATCCTTGAGGACATCTTTCTTCTATGTGAATTTTACCGCAATTATAACAACTCATTTATCAATTATTTAATTAACATTCGTTTATCATTCTAAACATATTTAAAAATACTTGAATTAAAGAATCACCAGTGTTGATTTGTGGACATGTGTCTGCACATCCACTATAAACAACACAATTTAAATCATACACTTCATCACAAAATATTGCATCTGGACAAATTGTTGTAGTAGTTGTAGTTGTTGTAATAGGAACACTTTGACAAGAACATTCATATTGACAATAACATGATGACATTTAAAAATATTTTAATTATAATTCACAAATTCCATTATCAACTATATATCCATTAATAGAAAATACACTTCCTTCAAGAGCACATATGTCAACAGTATCTCCTGAATTTATAGGAGTTGGAGTAACGGCTATATTTGAACAATTTACATATGTATATTCAACTGGTGTTTCACTATAGAAATTTGTAACCGAATATGCTTTACATTGTGGCAACACTGTTGTTGTTGTTGTAATAGTATTACAATCAGGATATATTAAATCAACCAATTTTTGAATAATTTCAGTGACTGTTACACCAGATTCTAATCCATATTGTTCAAATAATGTACCCTCGTATGTAACACAATCTGAAGGAATCATTTGAACACATGTTTCTGGATTAGAACAATCATAATCATCACAAAGAATTGGATAATTACAATAATCTATTTTAAAATTACAAGTATGTATACAGTTACAATTATTCATAATATTATGGACAACAGTTGTTGCTATTACAATCAGAATCAAGTACACCTATTAAATAAGAATAGAGTGGAATACCTGAACCTGCTGGATTAAATATTTTAAGTTGAGGTGCTGATAAACCTGATGGTATTTTTAATTTAAGAATATACGTACCACTACAAATATTATGACATCCCACTTTTACTAATCCTTGAAATGTTTGAGGTTGTTCATTAATCCAGTTTGCTAACAATGTACTATTATAACCATTGTAATTGCTAGGTACAGGAAATGCAGTATCACCAATGATTAAATCAACGAATCTTGCGTCTTGAAATGAACCTCCAGCATCTCTCTCCCATGTAAATCTATAACAAACATAACTTGATATGTTAGGTAGGTTTTTACAATCAGATGTTATCTGACCATCACCATCCACTGTAACTGAAACTACACTAGATGTATCTGGTAAAGTGAGACATTCACCTATGTTTAATACAATTGATTTTATAGCCATTTTAATAATTTTAAGGATTAATTGTTGTTGTATTTGTTGATGTAAATCCTTGTGCACCACCATTATCATCATAAACTACGACCACTGTACCTGTTGTACCAGTAACACACAATTGACAGAAATTACAAGCAGAATTATAAATTATTTCTTTATGGATACATTTTACACAATTCAATGTACCATTTGTAATACATGTATTTGAATCAATATTAATTGTTCCATCTGTGCTTATATTTCCTGGTAGTAAAACAGAATACCCATCTGTTAGTGCAGTGGGGTCATTTAAAATATCTTCTCTAATTTTAATATAAATTGTAGAACTATGACCTAAATCATCTGTAATTGTAAATTTAGTTCCTAAAGTTGTATTACAATCACGAAATGTTGTTGGAATATTTGTTTTTTCACCAAAATAAAATACTAAACTAAATTCATCAGCTTCTGCATTATAATCTAACACTACATCAAAGTCCACTATAAGATCATCGCAGTTAACAGAACAACAAGTATCTTGAATTATACTAACAGCAGATCTTAAATCACATATAGATAACCAAATTTTTTCTAAAGTTTGAGCTAATGAATTTGATGATCCTGTCCAAAGAATTACAGCTGGATCAGCTAATGATTGAATCACTGTTGCAGGAGCAACTGGTGTACATTCATTATTAGTGATGGAAGATAAAATTTCAGTGGGTAAACCTGTTGCTTGTCTTAATTGACAAAAAGAAGATTCCAGTCCTATTAATGCATCGTCTATATCTTTAGGTACTGGTGAACTAGAACAAATAGGAGTCACTTTAATAACACCTGCTGCTTCTAATGCATCTAAACGTATATCTATATTTGTAATTGCACTATCAATACCATTTAATGTAGCATCAATATCATTTAATCTACTTAATATAGTGCATATTTTTTGTGCAATTTTTTGTACATAAATTGATACAGAAACTGGATTTGTAATATCTCCATTAGAATCTGTAAAATCAGCAATAAAACAACTTGCTAGTCTCACTTCTACATCAGATGTACTACCAATTGTTAATGAATCAATTATTTCTTGTAAATCACATACTTTATTTATCAATAGTTGTAAAACAACACCTAATGTTTTTTCAGGATCAGGACATGTTATACAATTGTCCACTAAACATTTTAAATCTAAATCAGTAAGATTTAGTTGATCTTTTAAATCACATATTTCTGTTGCAAGTTTATATATTACTTCTGATACAGAATCACCAGTGCATAAATTAATACACAACAAGTCAGGTCCTTGCCATATCACACAATTAGATGATACAGGAGAACAACTTTCTTTATTTATATTTGATTTTGTAGGAATCATTATTTAAAACGTTTTTTCTTTAATACAAAAAATATCTGATTACAATATAATATACATAAAATTTAAGACAATACCAAAATTATAAAAATGACTTTTTTTTAAAAAACTACTTTTAAAAATTCTCCTGTTCTATAAAAAGCTCCAGCAATTAGCCCTGCTGATACTGCTGCTGCATTTGATGCATATTCGCTCACTTGTCTCACTCTTATATTTCCGTTTAAATCTAATTTATAAACTCCTGTATCAGTATTTGTACCAATTAAAACATTTCCTGTTTCTTTAATACGTATTCTTATATTACCTTGTCCATCAGCTATTATAATGTTGTTTGAAAGATTAGCAGAAAGATCTTGAATTCGACTACCAATGATAACATTATAGTTTCCTGTTGTTATTCCTGCATAATTTTCTACACCTAAATATATATTGTAATTACCGCTTATTAATCCAAATGTACCATTGATGCTATTAGCTGATGCATATCCAATAGAAATATTATTTGAACCTATTGTATTCCAAATATTTGAAAATACACCAACAGCTGTATTGTTATTGCCTGTAGTATTTCTTAGTAATGCTTGAATGCTTAATGCTGAATTATAGCTACCTGTTGTATTTAAACCCAGTGCCTCGTTCCCAATTGCAACATTTGCTCTTCCTGTTGTATTAGATCTTAATGGTCTAAAACCTATTGCTAATAAATAATCTCCTGTATTATTTCCACTTGATTGTCCAATTTCAGTATCACCAATTGATACATTTCTTAATACCTGACCACCACCTAATCCTATTTTTACAGTGTTAAATATTACATCACCATTAACACTTAGTTTATGTGATGGTGTTGTAGTGCCTATTCCTATATTTGTTCCATCATCATAAATCAAACTATCACCAATAGCTGAAGCTGATGTCCATTTAGGGACATAGTTTAAAGTACCTGAACCAGTAATGCTACCTATATTTATTGCTTGTGTTGATAACTCTCCTGCTGCACTTACAACCACCATTCTTGTACCTACACCTACTAACCTTGATAAGATTGTATCTACCCCATTATCCCTAAAACGGATATTACCTTGACCATCCGCAAGTATAATATTATTTGATGTGTTTCCAGACAAACCACTTACTTGAGCACCAATAATTGTGTTGTATGCCCCTGTTTCAATACCGCTTCCTGTACTTGAACCTATAAATGTATTAAATCCAATACTACCTGTTCCTCCTGTATTACCAGAATTATATCCTATAAATACATTGTTGTTTGTATTTTTCCATCCTCTTAAAGGGAAATCATTAAATCCTGCCATGTAACCTATAGCAACATTATAGCTACCTATTTCATTAAGAAACAACGCTTGTGGACCCACGCCTACATTATAATTACCTGTTGTATTACTATATAATGCTTGATAACCAATTCCATGATTTGAAATACCTGTAGTGTTAAATCTTAGAGATTGAGCACCAAGTGCTACATTATTAGGACCTGATGTATTTACTCCTAAAGCTTGATAACCAATTACTGTGTTCCAGTCAGCAGTATTACTATTAATGTTATTTATATCACCCAATGCAAATCTTCCTAAGACAGTGTTTCTTGTTTTTGTACCATCTGCCCCAAATCCTATTCTGAAATTTTGATTTAATCCAAATGATGGATTAATTTGAGATGTAGGAATTAATATTAATAAATCTTTATTAGATTTAACATAAAGTAAATTAGTAGAAAGTAGTAAGTCATTTGATCCTTTTATGTTAGTTATGCTTGAATCAATTGTTATAGTGGTGCCATCATCTGTTATGTTAGAACTTGTTAAGTTTGTAGTATTTGCCCATTTAGTTATTTTATTTTGTATCCCTATTCCAGTAACAGCACCACCTGAAGTTAACCATACACTACCACTCCACCAATATGGTGTTAAATAATCAGTATCATACACTTGAAATCCTTTATCATCAATAGTTAAAGTGGTTCCTAAAATTATTCTTTCAGAAGATGATAAATTGTGTAATCTACTACTTAATAGTTGATTTTTATTTATACTAATATCATGGTAATATTGTTTAACTATTTTAGTCATAATGTTATTGTTATGATAAATAAGCCCAACCTGAAACAGGAGAACTAAATATAATATGGATTATAGATGGAGTGATATATTGAACAGTACCTTGTATTTCTTGTCCTGATAAATCAGTGGTGGTTACATTAGGAGTAAAAGGTAAATTATAATTAATCACCCAAGTAGATACAGCAGGATCAAATTTGTATGATTCAGCAGAATTGTTAATAATATTGACATTTAAACATGTAAGTGGAGTACCATTAATCATAAAAGCTTCCCATTTTGTATCTAGTCTTATCAACATAGATAATGAATAATCTAAGTTAGATTGCCATTTAGCAAGTTCATATCTCATAGTAATGAGGTCTAAATCTTTTTTAGGACAACATTCAGAAACCCCATATCGTATTTTTCTAAATACTCCTGATATAGTGTCTGCATAGTTGCAAAAATATTTTTCTCTTTTACTATAAAAATCTTTCATTAATTAAAATTTTTTCTTTTTCAATTTTTAAAAGTTCTTTTTCATAAGTGTCTATACAAGATGAGCACACTTCTTTTAAATCAGATGCCACTCTTTTTTGACATCCACAAGTAATTTTTGCATCACAATTAGGACAATTCATATGTTTGGTTTTTAATAATTACACTGTTTGCAATCTAATTTTAGTAAACGTTTTTGAGCATACTGTAGAATATCCATAGCCTCTTTATTTTCATGACTATACTCCACTTTAGCTTTAGCTGCATCAATAAAACTTTTTATTAGTCTTAATTCAGCAAGTTGATTTTTAACATCTGCTGTAGGCTCACATGCAGAAATTTCTAAATCAGACATCTTTTCATAATAACTATTTAAAAATTGTGTTATTCTTAAATGATTATATTCTACATACACTTGATCATTAGGAGAAACTGAATATCTAATAATATATATACCGTCTGGAAGTACATTAGATGTATTTCCGCAATCTGTTGTTTGTAAACCTAATGCACATGCATTAAATGCTGTATTAAAATCTCTTATTACATTTATAGTGACAGGTGTATTAAAACCTGGACAAGTAATTTGTAAAGTGGCACAATTTATAGGTAATTTGTTAGTGTATATAGAAGCATCTGTAATTCTTAAAATTTCAGAATTACTCACTGTAGGTATATCTAAAAATAATTGATGTGCATATCCTGACATAATATTGCAAATTTATAAAAGTAACGTATAACTTGTCAATATTAATATACTAAATTTTACGCATTTTTCCAAATAAAAAAGGGTAGGAAATTATCCTACCCTTTATTTAAAATGTTAATTTAATGTTTATGGAGCCACAGTAGTGGTAGTAGTAGTGGTCGGAGCAGCAGTTGTTTCTATAACAACACCATTACCAGCATTTGTTAAGATTGTTTGTAACAATGTTGTAAAAGTGGTAAATGTAACACCAGCTTTTATCCAAATTGTTAACAAATACTGATCATTATCAAATGTACCTGTAGGATTGTTAAAACGTGGAACACTATGTAAAATGTTAACAGAGTTATACAAATCATCAGTGTTAAAATTACGTAATGCAGATGGCACTTCAATTTCTCTCATCCTTAAACTATCAGTGAAGTTTCCATCAGGAAATGCTTCTTGACGATAGCGATTAGACAAAATCATATCTCTGATTACTGTATTACCTACACCTTGTGCTTGTCTTGGAACTTGTACTTCAGCAATATATGTTCCAGCAGGATTAGCAGCTGAAAAATTATATTGTCCTGTAATTGTTACACATTGTACATTACAAGGATCACCACTTGTATCAGTTAATGACAACAAGATATTAATTGGTTGCAACTCATAATGATCAGTGATACGGAATGTACAGTTTCCAAATTTAGTGTCTTCGTATGCACCAGTAAAACGTAATTTTGACTGAGAAAGAGCAGCAGTAGCAGGATTAGCAGTGTATGCAGCCACCCAACCTGAAGTTGTTGAATTATATGCATCTAATGCAGCAACAAATGCTTCTACAGTAGAGTAGTCAGCTTGATTAGCTACAGATACACCATTCCAATCATACACTCTTAATTGTATAAAATCCTTCAAAATTGGATCTTGTGCAATTGACTTAGCCCAATTGATTGTTACAATTGTAGGGTCTACAATAGCACCAGTACAAGTTGCAGAACAATCCTCAGTGCAACAACCAGTGTATGCAGAAACTGTTTTGTAAATGTTGTGTGATAAAAAACGCAATGCTGGACTACCTTTCAAATCAATACGTAAATTGTAATTCATTCCACACTCCATGCTACAAACACTAATGTCTTTAATGTGTTGTTGTGGAGCATTAGAAGTAGTAGTGAATACTCTACTAATGTACTTTGGATTAATTACTTTAGACTTGATTGACTCTTGATAACCACCATGGTAAGGTCCGATTTTATCATTTGTAAAATAAGATCCTTGAGCTAAAATAAACGGAGTGTTAGGAGTGGGAGCACTTGTAAAACTTAAAAAAGTTTTTGCATTGAAAAGACCAAGTTGACCAGCTGTTAAAGCACTTGTAGGATTATTAGCAGTAATTAATGCTAATGCACCACTAGTGATTCCATTAGGTCCTAATAGAAACGATTTCTTAAAGGCGTGATTAAAATACATAGTTGTCAAATTTAAATTAAAAAAAAATTATTTTAGAAATAGTAATTTATATTTTATGGAGTTGATAGTACTCTTAACCATATCTAAGTCATTTACTATCTCACTATATGTCATAACAGATTGTAAAGAACAAATTTTATCATACATCTTTCTAAGAAAATCCAATCCTTCTTCTACAGTGTTAAGTTCAGAAGGAGCAGTGTTAGGAAGATCCAATATCTTTTCAGCAGCACCTTGAAAACCTTCTACAAGATCATCAGCATGTCCACCAAAAGCTTCATAATCTAATCCTTTATGAGCTGCAAATGAACCAAGTCCTGTCACTTTTAAATGCAATCTATGAAGACTAGTCACTGCATTTAACATATCTTGAGCTAAAGCTGCTGTTTGCATACATAATCCGCATGTATCTTGTGAAGGCATAGAACTCATTGTATTTGAAGATGATGAAAATATACTAGGTCTTTGTAATTTTTGCATATTAAGTTGATTTTTGTGCGTTTGCTAGTGATCTTTGATATTGAGTGATTGATTCTATATCCCCAGCTATTATAGAAACAGCTTCATCAATAATTAATTCTACAATATCATCTTTAAATTCACTAATTTGATCTGTGTTAATTAAACCTGTAGCAGGATTGATACAACCATCAAATGTTACATCAAGTGGTTTTCTGTAATAAGAAAGAAATATATCTTCTACTTGAAAATCATCATTAGTATATATTTTAAATTTATTATTACTTAGTGTAGCAAATGTTTCTCCCCATTCAAAACTAGGTCCTTAAAAGGGTCTGTTAAAAGAATATCTGCGTTTGCTTCTTCAGCTAAATATATTTTAAAATGTCTACCCTTGCATTCATCTTTTTTTCCAGTGATGCCTATTTTAATAAAATAAACATAATCATTTGGAATGTTTTTACTTTCACAAAATAATGGTTTATTTTCTCCTTTTAGTTCTGAAGATGTAACAAATTTTTGTAAATCATCTATCAATCCTAATGATTGTTCAGAAGCTTCTTTTCTTGAATTTAAACCATGCACTTGTCTTCTAAACCACTCTCTTTGAGCTTTATTATATGCTTCAGCAATCTGCCAACATTCTATATTATCATAATCAAATGATGCAAGTTTATTAAGTCTTTGCTGAAATTTTATTCTTAAAAGAGTGTTTTTCATATTAACATTTCCATTTTTTTAAAGCTAATGCTTTTCTTGTAGGTTCACCATTAGGTTTTTTCATTGGTCCTTCTACACCAGACATTCTAGCACAAAAAGACTTTTTTCTTGGTCCACCCTCTGGTTGTGGTGCTTTTAAATTACCACCAGTTTCTTTGTTATAAGAATCTCTACCTTTTTGATTTAAACCACCACTAGGTGATTTACCTTCTGCTCTTTGCCAAGCTGGAGTTTTTGCCATAACTATTTCTTTTTAGATGATGATTTTTTTGCACCTGCTATTTTATCAGAAAAAGTAATTTTGTCTTTAGGAGGAGCAATAGCTGCAAATTTTTTTTCAGCTGGAGTCATAGGTGTTTTACCTTTTGCCATATCACTTGTTTTTAGATTTTATTTTTTTTTCTTGTTTAAGCATTTCAGGAGTAGGTTTTTTACCTGATCCTTTAGCATCTCTAATGTTATCCCAAAGACCTCTTTGAGATTTAGTACCATCTGCTCTTTTAATCATTTCTTTTGCCATAAAATTTATTTTTGCCAAGATTTTTCTACTTTTCCTTGAACATCCACTAGGATTTGTTCATTTAAAGGGTTTTTAAAATATTCTAATGCATCAGATGGTGTTTTACCAAGAATTGTACCACTTTCTAAATGATAAATAAAACCATCAGCTCGTGTTGCAATTAATTTTAAAAATGATGCATCTTTTATAATAGATCTAATTTTTAAAGATTCCATATCATAACCTACAACTTCTAAAAACTTTTCAGCTGTACGTTTTTTATTACTATCTACACCTTCACCATTAATGTATTTATCCATGTTGTCATACATTACATCTGTAGGAGTAGATTTTTTATATTGAGAACTATTTGTATCTACAATTTTTGATACATAAAACAACTTATTTGTGTTCTTATCAAAAAGTTTTTGTAGTTCAGATAGTGCTTTATTTCTAAGTTTTTTATATTCAGTTTTAGTAGAAATTGTACTTTCTAATTTATCTAAATAAAATTTTGGAGGTGTTGCCATTTTTCTAGCTGCTTCAAATGATTTTGCTACAATAGAAAATCCACCATTCTCAATAGCAATAAGTTTTATAAGATCATAAGGATCTCTATCTGGTTCTAGAAATAAAGGCTCATTACCACAAGCTATTCTAATTCTTCCCCAAAACTCATCATTATCAGGTTTTAAAAGTTTTATCTTATTCCAAAATTCTGGATCTTCTGGTCTTACAACATTAGCTGCTAATTCTTTTTCAAGTTGAGAAACAATAATTCTAATTTGTTTAATTTTAGCATCTTGTTCTTCATCTCCTAAATTTTTAACATCTGGAGAAAACTCATTCAATCCTGTTACATATCTTTTAATACCATTTATTTCTAAACAAGCAAGTTGTTCTTCATGAAATGTATTATCAAAGAGCGATAATCCGTATTGCTCAAGTCCCATGTTAGATCTTGTTTGTTCAAAAAAAGGTCTAATTGCTATACTGGATTTTTTATTTTGTGGATATCCTTCCACAATAGTTACACTACTCATGTTGGTTTTTTGGTTTTGTATTATTATTCAGAAACACTCTGATAATTTTAGTCTATTTTAACAATTTCATAATAAAAATATAAGTCTCCCCAGTTTTGATTGTCTTTTACATCAACAATTTGTATATGAAATAAATCAGTGGAAATACCTCTACCATATATAATTGGTACAGCTATACCGCTACTGTAAACAGTTAATTGCAAATAAAATTTTTCTCTATCTGCCTCAATTTCTTGATGTTGTAAATATATATCAAAAGTATTAGTACCAACCTCAAAATTAACTACATCAACAATACCCTTTTTAGAAGATATTCTTAATGTTCCAGATGAATTCTCATTACAATTTAATTCATAAGATTTAATATCCATTATATCTCTACTAAGTCTATTGACATGAGCTATTCTTGCAACAGCAGCTTCTGCAATTGAGTAAGCTTGTTCAATAGCTCTTTCAGGAGATTTAGGTAATTGTATAAGTCTTTTAAGAGATATCATATTTTTATTTTTAGAACCTGTTGAGGGTTGCAATCCCTCTAATTAGTATGCATACAACAGGTTAATTTTTTTATTTTTTCTTACCCATCACTTTACCACCACCTTTGTATGCTGGTACAGCTGATTTTGGAGCTTGTGCTTTTACCACAGATTCTTTTTTAGTAGGGTTTTTAACAACAACATTGTTACCCATTGTAGCTTTGTTTTTTCCTGTCATTTTATTAATTTTTATTTTTTATAAAAAAGACCCAGGTGTACATTATATACACCTGAGTGTTATCTTTTTTTAGAATGAACCACCAGTGATAGGGTTACGCATAACAATTTTAAGCACTTTAGTTGGATCTTTCACCCAAATAGCTGGCATTGTTTGTGTCATAAATACTCTATAACCGTTGAATTGTCCACTAGATTGGAAACCTTGTGTACGACCCATATAGTCCATAGTACCATTCTGATAGAACCATTTTAATTGGTTATCCCAACCTAACTTCAACAAATAAATGTTATCGTTAGTGTTATCAGTAATATCAAAAATAATGAAGTTATAAGAACTCAATGGGAAACCATCAATGATTGGATTCTCAATATCATTAGTGTGTACGTTATCAAAAGCTGGATTCAATACAAACTGAACATTAGCTAAGAATGGAATTACATAACTAGTGTAAGCATATCCAAAGTTTAAGTCCATACCTTGACCAGTGATAGCACCGATTTCAGAGGCATTGATAATTAAACCAGAGTTTACAGCTTCACGCTTAATAGCTTCATTCACCATTCTCATACCACCCATACCTGTTTGTACAACAAGTTTGCGTTTTGGATCAGGACCTTTGAATTCAACACGACCATTGAAGAAGTTAAATATCTCAGACTTAAACAAATCTAATGTAAAACTTGATTTGTTATAAATACGCTTGTATGAGTTATCCAATTGTTTCCAAAGACCTACAGACAATCTGATATCATCTGGACCATCTTGTTTCACTCTACCACCATGACCCCACATCAAATATGTTTCAATGTCAGTGGCAATCTTTGTTAAGTGAGCAGCTTCCATAGTAGTTAAGAAAGTACGCGTAAGAGTACCACCTTCAATGGCTTTCTTAACATATTCTTTACCCATTTTAGCAGCAAGACCTTCTAAGCTACTTACAGCAGGATCATTAGATTTGTCAAAGTTTCTCCAGATTTCTGTAACAGGTACAGAACCATCTTGCTTCAAACCACCCTTCATCATCAAATCAGCACGACTTGATACAGAATAGTGTACGTGTGCTTCAGCACCACCTACGAAGTTATAAAACTCTCTGTATCCAGAACCATATGCTCCAATATCAGAGAATCTTTCACCATATTCACCTCTTGCAGAACCTTTACGGAAGAACTTAGTACCATTTTTTAAATACTTTCCAGCATCTAAAAATTTAGTGTTGTCATTATTCACCAATTGAACAGTGTAAATAACACCATCTGGAACAGGAACAATGTCATCAGTGGGTACAATATAAAGCTCCACTCCATTGTACTTATCATAAGTGACAATATCACCATGACCAAAAGTACGCTTATTCAATTTAATTTTGAAAGTGGTGCCATCAGCTCCAAGTTCATTGTTAGATTCAATATTCTCAACTACATAAGGTAGATCTTGAGAAACTGGAATTTGCCATTTGTACTCTCCGCGAGCATTATCTACATTAATTACATTCTTTCCACCAAAGCTAGACATTTGATACAAAGGCATTTCTACCTTTTGTGCCATTGCCCAAAGATCTACTGGACCCATATCCATAGGTTCAGCACTCTTTAGCATGTTAACAAGGTGGTAAGAGTCTACATGAGAACTAGCATTGTAGCTGGTGTCACGTAGGAATATACCATTGTTTAAAACTGGAGTTGCCATACGAATTGTTTGTTTAAATTATTATTCTATCTTTTAAATATATTTGTGGGTCTCACTATTTTTCTTTGACTTCTTGTTTCTGGTTCTTCAGCAACAGAACTTGCAATTTTATTGTTTTGTTCTGTTTTTAATTGTCTCACTGTTTGTTCAACAGCAGCATTCTTACCTTGTTTTTTTAATTCATTTTTATATGAATCAGGATCAGACAACAACCATAATGCTTCTGCAATTAATGGATAATTAGGTTCTACAAATTGATATTTCTCTAATAAGTGTCCTAATAAATTAGTGGGTCTTCCACTTATTGATGGATATTGCGGTTGCACTAAACCTGTGTATAGTTGTGCTTGAGTTTTTTTATCAAGTTTTAAACCATTTACTTCTGCTGTTTTCAAAGCATCATAAACATTTCCAACATATGCATCTGCTGCATCTTGTTGTTGTTCACGAAGTTCTTCTTGTCTTGCAAGTTGATATTTAACCACTTGCTCTTGCATCTCATCTAATTGTGGTTTATATTGCTTTGCTTTTGTACCAAGTTTATTAAGATCTTTCCATGTTTCAATGTCCTCATCTATTGTTTCATCAGGAATACCTTTTGCTTGCATGTACTGTCTTACAATAAACTCTTGATCATTTTCATTTTCAGGATCCATTTCTCTCACTTGTTCCACTTGAGCTAAAGCAGAAAATAAACTTTTGAGATCTTGTCCACCATCAGCTACATACTTAGCAGCATATTGTAATTCTTCTGGTAGACTTTCAAAGAACCTTTGAGGTGTTTCTTGTCTTACAACTTTTTCACGCTCCTCAAAATTTGCTTGTAATAGTTCTTTCCAATCTTTTAATGAATAATCTTCCATGGACTTTTCATCATCAAAAGGAATAATTAAACCATCATCTATTAATTTACTCATGGTGTCTATTAAACCAGATTTATCTGTTTTAGATTTACCAAAAGTTTTTTCATCACTCAATGCCTCATCAACATCACTTAATATATCTTTGATTTCTTCTTGTGTAATTTGTGGTTCTGTACTTTTGGTATCAGATGCACTTTCTTTTGAGTCAGGATTTAAAAAACCTAAATCTACTGTATTTGCTTTACTGAAGATGTTTGGTTTTGCATCTGGTTGTGTTGGTGTTACAATGCTGTCAGCACCAGGAGCTCCTGAAAAAAGAGAATCAATATCAAGATCTATTTGTTGCACATTTGTTTGTGCAGTGGCTGTTTGTTGGTTCATATTTTTGTTGGTTTATGTACACTATTAATATACAAAATTATTTCAAATAAATATTAAAAATCAATAGTATAATGCTATAAAAATTATTTTTTCTTATTATTTCCTTTATCGTACTTATTTTTATTTTCTCTAGCCACTTGTAACTGTTTTTCAGCAATTTGTAATCTAGAGTTTATTTCTTTTTCTTTAATATCATTTTGACTTCTTGAAATGGTCATTCTATTTACTTCTTTCTCACGTTGCATGTTCATTTGTTCTTGATAATTATCTTGTTGTCTTATTTTTTCCATTGCATCTTGATAGTCACTTTGTTTATTCTCATTAATGTCCATCATAGACCCATATCCAGCAGATCTAATTTCAGCTTGTAATATTTGTGATTGTCTATTTTTTTCATTTTCTTGAGCTTCAAAGTCCATCTTCATTCTAGCTTCTGCTTGACGAGCTTGTATCTCTTGTTGTGCTAAATCTTGTTGTTGTTTTGCTTGTTCTTGTCTAATAGCGTTAACTTTGTCTTCAGCAGATTTAAGTACACTTGTGAGTTCTGCAATAGATTCAGATTTGATAATATTGCCAAGATCATAAATTGAAGAACCTGATGTATTATTTTGTAAAGCAAGTTGTTTAAGTTGATCAAGTATAGCTCTATGATTGTTTTTAGTTGTAGCAAATACATTTAAGTCTCTTGCTAATAAATTAATACCGTTCATTTGAAAATTTACTTTTTCATCGGTACTTGTCATATATTGTAAGCGTACACTTGGGTTTTTAGATTGATAATATTGTGCAAGATCTGTTCTCATTGTATGCACACGAGGCATTAAATAATCACTGTGTTGTATAAAGTAATGTTCAGTTTGTGCATAAGAATTTACAACAGCTTGTTCTACACCTGTAGCTGTTTGTTGACCTGTAACAGATCCTAGACGTTGAGGACTTATACCTATACTTTCAAATGCTTGATTTTTAAAATAAGCACCAAGTTGTATTCTTGACATCAAACGTTGTGTCTGTTCTAAATTCAATACTTGATAGTGTTGAAAATTAAGTGCATTTTCTGTATTGGTAATTGATGTATCTAAAGGAAGCATCTGAAAATTTTTCATTGCTACATACGCTTTAGCTAAATTATTCTTACCCCAATCTTCACCCATGGAATGACGTGGTAGTGAGTTTTGATCTAACAAAATTACTGTTCCTAATTCATCCACTAATATATCTGCAATCTGATTATTTACAATGTTAAAACCAATTTGGTATGGTTTCATTAAATCCACTAAAGATACTGATCTTGTGTTTCTATCTGAAAACACTGAACCTTCCACTGGTAGTTTACAACCATATATAGTGTTGTCACCTTTAAATTGAAATGGTAATTTTCCTACATTAATATACATTGGTGCTAAACCACCTGGGTTGTTCATCCCCCAAAAACTTGGTCTATTTGGACCCACTTTAATTCCACCCCATGTTTCATTAATCCATATCCAATCTATATGTTCACCAAAAATTAAATTATCCTTGGTTTTGTTTTTAACATATTGTGTATTGTATTCTGGTTTTTCTGTAACTTGATATGATTCATCAACAATATCTTGTGTAATACTTCCATCTTCATTAATACTTGTAAGATGTCCCACTTTACGTTGAGATTTCCAATACAATGTTGTAGCTCTTAACATATGTGTAGGACCATAATCTAAAAAGTCTTCACCTTCAGATAATATCCATTGTACAATATCACCATTGTAAGGCATATTTTCATATGTAGATAAAAATTGTCTATAAGCTAAAGATGGACCTTCAACATTATACGCATGAGATCTAGTGGCATCATAATAACTACCGTCATTTTGTAAACCGCCTAAAGGTAAACCTGCTGAACGAACAGGATATATAGCTTCTAGAGCTTCAAGTTGGTCTTGTGTCATTAAATATCCATACTGATCTATAATATCAGATACAGTGAGAATTTCAATTTTTCCCACCCAGTTGCCTTGAGATATATACCTGGCACTTGGTGACTTATGATAGAATGTTAAAAGAGGATTCCATAGTTCTATTTCATAATCATCCTCGTTCATTTTAAAATGCCAAAATTCACGGTCAGTGATTAACATGTCTTTAAATGCCATGTTCTCCAACTCATACATATGAAAACGTTCATCATCTACTTTTTGTTGATGTGTTGCCCATTCTTCAATAAGTGATCTATAGTCTTTTTTAAAAAAGGCTTCAATTTCTGGTAATGATTTAAGAGCTTCAGGATTAAGAGCTTGTTGAGCTTCTTCAGAATTAGGGTCCATACCCATTTTAATCATCTTCATAACAGCTTCTCTTTCAGCATCTGCTAATAGAGTTTGTTCTATCATACCTCTTTTTTCTTCCATCATTTCATTGTAAGAAATATCATCAACAGCTCTAAACATAATTTTAGATGTACGTTTAGAAAACTCACCTGTCAATACATTAATTACATTTGGAATAATAGGATAAAACTTTAATTCTAATGCAGAAGCATCTTCTTTTGTAAGAGTTTCAATTAAATCTGCATATTCATTATCATCTTCTATAATATAATCACTACGGTCAATTATACCTTTTGCTAATTTATAATTTTTTAAAAGTCTTCTAGCATTACGTCTTATTTGTTTAATACCTTGCCATTCTAACCAGTCACAATTCCATGCTCCCCATTCTTCATCTTTCTCTTTTTTAGGTAGAAATTGAATAGGTTGGGTGAGTGTACCCATTTTATTGTATGACGTTTTTTTACCAGCTTTTAGATCTAGTGCATTATATACTTGCATTGTATAAATTAATTTATAAAATCATTTGATGTGGTGATGACGTAATCACCTAAAAACATTCTAGATACTGTTTTTGTAAAATAATCATTATCTAGTTGAATGGTGTATATGTGTATCATTTGAAATTTTTAAAAGGCATACTTGGTTTATTAGCTATCTTCCTAGTTGTGGAAGGTTGTCCCATATGTCTGAAAGGATTCACTTTTAATTTAGTCATTTTTTCTGAATTTACCAAGTTTTTATTGGTGGTCTCAATTCTTTTTTGTAAACCCCTGTTAGATTGTTGCACTTTAGCAAATGCAACAAGAGAACAAAATGATACAAGTCTATCTACGTTTACACCATCTTGATAAGCTTGCATTTCCTTTAACAACATAGGATCAGGTATTCTTTCAATACCATAAATTGTTTTT
>Ga0181355_1000118_pt1 | contig 29951 bp, 15 predicted proteins | sample Fa13VDMM15DN_FD_130099 | JGI IMG/M metagenome (GOLD analysis project Ga0181355, IMG submission 130099) | Freshwater viral communities from Lake Michigan, USA - Fa13.VD.MM15.D.N | ecosystem: Environmental > Aquatic > Freshwater > Lake | place: USA: Michigan | collected 2013-09-23 | reverse complement strand
GACTTACCAAACCAATCACGAAGACCTTCTTCGTTCATTTCCGTTTCTTCTACTTTTACACAGTTTGGGTATTTTTTCCCAAACATTTTTTTCATACCTTTTTTCTTATAACCTTTCCAACAAGCTTCTCCAATTTCTTGACTATCAACATAATCTGCTGCAGTATCAATATAATCTGCTGCTTTGGTAATTTTGGATTGCACCCAAGCTTTAATATCTCCTTCACCTTTCATTTTTTTACGAAGTCTTTTTGCAGCATTTGAAATTGTAGATAATTCCGAACGAGCCATCGAATATTCGTGGTCTTCTTTTTTTGAAGATTCCTCGATATTACAATCATTAGTTCCGTGAGAGGGGCAATATTTTCCTTTTTTAGTTTTATTGCAAATAGATTTTGTTTCTACTACAAACTGTTTAAAACTTTTCATATGTATCTTTTTAACTATTTAGAAATATCTTCTGCATTTAAACCATTTTTAAGAAGTTTTTGTAGTTCCGCAGTAGAACCAATAAAGAGTGCATTTGTAACATTCTTTGGTCCAGATTTTTCTTCTTTTTTAAGTTCTTTTACTTTTTGATGTATATCCATTAGTTTATCAGTAGAATCAGCAACACTTTTAATCAACTGCCCAAAAACTTCATATGCCCTTGGTTGTTGTCCATCTTGAGCAAGTTCCAAAAGACTTGTTGCTGCTTCTTGTCCTTTTTCGATTAAATTATAAAGAGTCCCACGAATATAATCATAATCTAATTCGGAGTGATCTTTATTTTCGATAATTTTTATTTCTTTTTTTGATTGTTTAATAATTTCTTTTGCTGTAATTGTTGCTTTAATTTCCAAAGACTCATCTATCTTATCGAAATTATTTTTCATACATCAATACCTTTAGTTGGACTATAAATTTTTCCGTCACCATAGTCATAACGATATTCACTAAATCCAAAATCATCATCCTGTTCGATTAAAGCGTCATCTGCATTATTGATAATATTTACAACAGTACCAGAAGTATGTGATACAATTTTGGTTTCATCTTGTCCTCTATTAACTGTGATTGTGTTCCCAGATATTTCTTTAATATACATTTCTTCATTATCAATTTCAATATATTCATTTACAGTAAGTGATGCTGCATTACTCACATCAAATTTAGTAATTTTATCATCTATATGTTCTGCTAGTGAAGTTGTATTATCATTGGTGTAATCTTGTATTGCTCTTGGTTCAGCAACATAACGAAGTTGTCTAGAAGCATTTTTTCTGTTTGTGTCTGTATAATAATCGACTTGTACTTTTTTGATAAGACCTTCAGTAGAGTCAGGTAATGGTCCAAATAGATACGTTTTTGCTGTAAAATTTAAATCATAAATTATAATTCTTTTTTCATCAAATCCACTTTCGTAATTATCTTTAAAATTTATATTTCCAAGAACTATTGGAATATCACGTTTTTCACCTATAGAAGACACCAAATCAATTGTTAAATTAAAAGATGGTTGAAAGTATGGGAGAATTTGTTCCACAATTTGAAGAGCATCATCATTATATTGAGTCATAATTGAAAGTTGTATGCCCAAATTATAAGGAACAGGCATAAACAATCTATTTACTACTTTATCATCTGTGAGACTTTTTGATTTAAATGTTTGCATAGTAGAAATTTTTCTACTATTATCATATTGAATACTATTCATTTCAAATGCAAGTCTTGGGAGAATTATAGCAACTCTTTTTCTTAAATCTGGTTTTTGCTCTAATCTTGCTAAAAACTTTTCAGTAGGACCATATGCAATTGGAACTTTTATAGTGCTAAAATCGCTATCATCTTGTTTTTTGTGTTTGATATTAATATCATTAAATAAAGTACCAAAGGCAATAATTGTCTTACGAATTATTTCGTGATAGTAGTATTGGCCTAACATAATAATACCTTTTATTAATTATTTAGATTTAATAATCCCCAAAAGGGTTTCTTTCACTAAAATCTAAAATTTCATCTGCTTCATTTTCTATTGGTATATTGTCTGCATAATCATCATATTCATCTTGAGTATTGATTGAAAGAATTTTATAATTTGCATTTGACCCTCCACTTGTTGTTCCCATACCAACTACAGATTCTCCCCGAATAAAACTTCCATTTAAAGTTTTGACTTGAAGTATTCTTGTATCATAATCCCAATCATTTACATATGCAGTAGTTCCTGTTGAAACTCCTCTTACTATTTCGTTGAATATATAATTGCCCGTAGATACGCCAACAGGTGAAGATATTGTAACTACTGGTGCCTGTGTATAACCTGCCCCAGCATTAGTATAACGAATTGAAGTTACAATACCAGAAGAATTAATAAATGCTTGTGCAGTTGCATTTGTTCCACCAACAGGTGCAGTACTTATTGCGACAATAGGTGCAGTAGAATAACCAACACCACCATCAATTAAATTTATTAGACCCAAAGAACCAGAAGATATAATTGCTGTTGCTATTCCTCCAGAACCACTACTACTTATAATACTAACAGTAGGTGCAATTGTATATCCAATACCTGGATTTATAACTAAAATTTTATCAATTGAACTTCCAGTTTGACTGGAACGACTCGTCATTATTGCAACTGCTGTCGCATTTATACCTCCAGAAGAAGCAGTACTTATTGCAACAATCGGAACAGAAAGATAACCAGTCCCATCATTAATTAAATCTATTCTTGATACCGAATTGCCACCAACACCCGCAAGACTAGAGGCAAGTTGTACATTTGCGGATGTTGATGTTGCGCCTAAACCAACCATAATAAGTTTTACGATATATCCAAAATCTTTTACTGCCTCGTCAACTTCATTAATACTTGTATTAATTACATCATCTGCTTCATAATCCATCACTTCGCATCTTAATTCGTAAACATATAAATTATTTAATTGATAAAATGGTTTTTTTCCTTCTACATATTTGATTTCAAAAATTGTATTATCTAATGGGAGATAAATTAAATCTCCTTCTTCTGGTCTTGATTTTAATTCAATTTGTGTATTTAAAGAAATAAATGGACTAATAAAATCTTCGTACCTTTCTTTTGAAATTATAAATGTAACTTCATCAGTAGTTTTTACTCCAAATTTTGATAAGATGTCTCCTTGACCTCCAAATCCCTCATAATTGACTAAATATGCTTCAATTCTGAATGAATCATCAAAATTTGATGATGTTATTTCTTTTAAAATTGTATTTTTATTGATAATATTTCTTGGAAGATATACTATATCTTGTCCATACATTCTTAATTGTTCATTAATCAAATCTTGTACTAATCTTTGTTCACTAGAAGAACCCTGCAAAAAATATGGATTAAGTGGAGACATAATATTATCCTATCATATCCATTGGAGGTAATTCGTATTCCGTTTTAAGTTGATTTTCTGCTTCTTCTATTTCTTTAACTGCATCATCAAAAAGCTGTCTTCCATTAAGTTGCACACCACCAGGAAGTAATACGCCTTGGAATTTAATCATATTCTGTCCCCACTGTCTTTTGATTAGTGCAGTTAAATATTTTTTTAACCACCAATCATTATAAACACTTGATGCATCTGCGGGATTTACCATTCTATAGCAATCCAATATAAGATAATTGTTTGGACTCATTTGGCTCCAATCAATATCCAAATATAATCTATGGTTTTTTTTATTAAAACGAATTTGAATATCGGGTGTGATTAATCTACTCAAATCTTCCAAATATGTCTTAACCATTGCATAATTTAAAAGATCTAATGCTCCGTAATAATACAAATCGTTTAGAAATAATTGATATTTAATATTAAATAAACCACTTGATATTGTACTTGAATCTATTTTAAATACGTTATTTACACCGATTACGTGATCTGGAAGTTTTATAAAATTATTGGTTTCTGTATAAGAAAGAGTAGCAATTCCAACAGTAGATGTGGCAGTTGTAGTGGTGACACCTGTCCTTATTGAATTTAATTCACTTTCTGATAGTTGGTGTTTTAAAAATACTTTTTCAATTCCATCATAATGTCTTTCATTAAAATATTGAATTGCATCATCCACCAAATCATCAATTTGGTCATCATCTACATTAATTTCTACGACTGGATATCCAAGTTTTCTTAAAGAATAATCAATTAATCCTTGACGGGATGATGGTTGAGTCATTGTTGAATTCCTGCCTCTTGGTATTTATCTTCCGGTTTTATCTTTCTTTTTAATTTTAATATTTCATCATTATGTTGTTGCAATTCAAAATTTGTTGTTAATAAAATATTTTTATTTGTTAATGCTGAAATTTTCTGATAATACAGATTAACCAAGATATTCACATCAACTTCACTATTCATAATTAGAATGTTCCTCCATCAAGAGTATCAGTCCAAACAGGAACATTAGAAGCATTTGTAGTCAAAATAAGATTTGAAGTACTTGCCGTTCCAATTTCTGGACTATTTGTACTTATGAGTTTTCCATTTGTATCAAAATATGCAGATCCTCTGGTACTAATTCCAGACGAAACTAAATTAAGATTTAAAATTCCACCAATATAAACATCACTTACAATACCAACACCACCAGCAACTGTAAGAGCTCCGGTTGTAGGAGTTGTTGAAGCAGTAGTATCACTAATTCTAATTGCAACATTATTTGCAAAATTCCAATCAGCACCCTCAATTTCAAATCTATCGTCGGTTAATTCGTCATATCTTAATTTTACATCTTTACTAGTTCCAAATGTTAAATATGTGTCGTCTGGGATTACAATTTCACCAGTTCCATTTGGATCTAAATTTATATCCCCATCTACGTTTGTAGATGAAATTGTATTTAAATCAATCGTAATATTATCTACGTTCCACTGATTAACTTTACGATTACTGTCAAGAATAGCAACAAATCCATTTGCCGCAGTTGTTGGATTTGATTGACCCGCAACTAATCCAGGAGCAATGCTTAAAAGGTCTGTATAGTATCTACCACCAACTACTAGTGGGTTGGAGGAGTTGTCTCCTACAAATAATTTACCACCACTATTGCCGTGCGTTCCAACCCCAATTGTAAGACCAAGTTCCCCATAATTAAGAGTTGCCGGAGCAATTGTTCCTGTGGACCTTTTAACTCTAATTATACTTGCCATTAAAAGTTACCTCCGTCAATGTTCAAATTTTGGGTATTGCCTGGTGTTAAATTTAAAGTTGCTTCCCACTTAGATATTGCAGAATTATATACTAGAACCATACCATTCAATAAACCTCCACTGATGCTAACATCATCTAATCCACTTAAAGTTCCCCCATTACCAGAAAAAGACGTTTTAACTTTAATTATATCTGACATTAAAAGATACCTCCGTCAATGTCTAAATTTTGAGCATTGTCTGATGTTAAATCTAAAGTTGCTTCCCACTTAGATGTCGAAGAATTATATACTAGAGTCATACCATTTGATAAACCTCCATTGGTACTAACATCATCCGATTCATTTAATAAAGTACTACCAGAAAAAGACGGTATGACTTTGAGTGCATTTTGAGACCCAACTCTGACTCTTATGTCTGCCATTTTTGTTAACCTGTAGTAATTCCAGCAATAACGAGTGCGCTACCTTCAACGACTCTAGTTTTTATCGATCCGTCATTTAATAATATATCATAACAATATCTTCCTGGTTTTAAACCCGATGTTATTGTTGACCCCAAAGATATCTTCAATGACCCATAAATTCGAGCAGGAAAAGAAACAACAAATGCGGCAGCAGTGGAACTAGATGAAGGATGTTTCTTCATTTTTGAAGTAGCAGTATATCCAGTCAAATTTAATGGTGTATTCGAAGTAGTCTCAAGATAAAATGTCTGATTAAAATCAGATCCAACATCAATTACTATGTTACTAACATATGCTGCCATTGGATAAAAATATACTACTTTCTAATATATTTATCATTATGATAATATTAATTTCTTTAATAAATCTTTTATTTCGTCAATATCATTTTTAATCTTTGTTACATCTTCTTCTATTTGTTTTGATTTTTCAATTTCTTTCATTTTATCTTCTTTTATTTTTAGATATTTTTGATAGTCAAGACTTGAACAATTAATAATTGCATTAGTTTTTTCGTCCCTAAACAAAAAATTATGATCTTTTACTGGTATCATGATTTTGATGCAATAACTCTCAAATCTTTAATTCTTGGATATAATGCTTGATTTGTTCCAGACATTAAAATTTTAATTTGAAAACCATTAAATAATGGAAGATTATCTGCGCTAAATTCATAACTTCCAAAATCTGAAATATTCGTGGAAGGGATTACAAATTTATCAGATCTTCCGCTGTTATTTTTTGGATCAATTACAAAATCATTATTGTCTAAATTATCATATCCGGGAAACAAATCAAAAAGCTGTTGCTGGGATGCAGAATCTGATCTTAACAATCTATACATAACTCTTATGTCACTCGTATTATCTCTATAAGCATCAAATAAAACTTTTAGGCTATCAGATGATTGTTTTAGATTGATTGTTTTAGAAACATAGATTGCAGCGTGAGGATCATCAAATAAACTATTTACTCTTGAATCTGTAGCATAATTTGTGACTGGTTTATTCAATCTAGTCATTACAGTAATCACATTAACTCTATCAAGATCGATCATTGGTGATACTTTTGGGTCACCAGTAGAAAATTGAAGTTCAAGTGTAAATGATTTACTTCCAGGATAACTAGAAAGATATTCTAATTCATTTACTCTTGATGCAATAATTCTTGGGGACGATAATACATAATCAGATGTCAAAGAAACATCTTCAAAACCTTGATCGACATATGGTATTACATTTCCACCAACACTATTTCCAGAAAATGTCCTAATTTTACAACTTATTGATGTTGTAGAAGGCATTAATGTTTGAATATTTGGTTTTATTATGTTAAAAGAAATATTTTGTGTTGCTTTTGGTCCTTTAAAGTTTGAAGTGGTAGGAATAATGGATTGATATGATCCTCCAGATTTTGATTCATTAAAATATAAAGATGGATATCCACCAGGGTTTCCGTTGCTTCTATTTAATCCATCTGCACTTGGGTCTAGTACAATTGTATACTCATCTAGATCTATAGGATCTGAACCAGAAATACTATGTGTTTTATTAATTCTTTTTAAAGAAACACCATTTAATTCATATTTTGATACAATTTCATTCGCAACATACGAACCAGATACTGGACCTCTTATTATACCCGTTAATGTTTTTGTGGATTCATTTACACCAGTATATCCAATAATTTCTTCTTTAATTGAAATGTACCCCGTATTTGCAGCACCAACAGGATAATTTTCAAAATTATTAAAGACACTAACATCAGACAATACCATCGCATCAGTTGAAGATGAATTATAATCAGATGCCAATCTTACAGGAGAAACGTCAGATTCAATACCACTTAATGTGACTTTATTTTGGAATGAGTACATTCCGTGATTATTGTGATTTACTTTGAATTTTAATCCAGTCGAAATTGAATTTGATGATGTTGCATTTCCATTAACTATTGTTGTAATTCCTACTGTTGTAGTATATTGAATATATTTTGTAGCATCACTAGTGTCAAGTGTTCCTTGAATATTTCCAATTATTAGAGCATTTACTGAAGTGATAATTCCAGCATTATTTGGAACTGATAATAGAAGATTTTTTCCCAACCCTCCAGTATTTGCTGAAACAATGCTAAGCACATCTCCAATTCCGTAACCAATACCAGAAACAGTAACTGTTGCTGCAATTGCAACACCTCCACTAACTGCTAAATTTGCTTTTGCGCCTATACCATTTCCGGTTATAGTAGTCAAATTGACATTTGAATATACTATTGGACCATTTGTGTATCCAATTCCGGGATTTGTAATCGTCAACGTTCCTGTTGATCCGGTAGAAATTCCACCCAATACACTTATTAAGTTTGAAGAAAAATTAGAATTATTTTTTTGTGTAATTTTGGTTCCTTTTACTAATAAATTTTGATCTGCACTACTAATGCTTGTTCCAATACCGACCAATGTACTATTTGCAAACATTTGAATTGGATTTTGTCTTAAAGAAACAATTTGATTATTTCCTATATCCAAAATTGGATTATAAAATCTTATATTTGAAGAACTTGTTGTAAAATTTGCACGATATAATGTAAATTTCAAATCTTCATATTGACTTGGGTCCCAAGTAGCTCCATTTTGTGATTTAAATAATGATCCTAAAAGTGGTTGCTGCGAAACAATAACTCTTTCTGATTCTGGTTTAAGAAGAGTAGATATATCTGGTTCCCCCATTCTTGAAATCCAAACAGTATATTGATCAGATGCAGAAAGCAAAACGAGTGAATATGCATTTGCAGTTTCAAGATATACTGGTGACGGAAAAGTAAAGGTTGTTGGTATTGATCCATCTTCTGAAATTAATATTTCATTTGGTTCCAATACAATTTCTCCAAATGGAAGAATTGTTTGTGTTGGTAAACCAGTTGTCATCGTTCTTACTTGAAGAGTTACTGGAATATTATTAGTTGATTTTGATTTAAAGAATATGTCACATTTTGTAATATAGACACCATTCGAATCGGCAACTTCAAATGATTGTGCTAATGGGTCTACCCATCTAGTATTTGTTACTGTTCTATTTGTAAATGAGGTATCTGCAACAATTCTTGTATCTGTTTCTGTAGTTTCTCGGTTATCTGTTCTCACATTTCTTGAAATGTCTGCATTTCTAATTCTTAATGTTGTTGCTTCAACATTATCTAAAGTACCACTAGATGCAAAATTAGCTTCAGCAGAACTATCAGTAAATCCAGATATTGTGCTGTTTACCTCACTTGTTGTTAACTTGAGTGTTTTTGTTCCAGTTCTAAATGTTGGTGTTGATGGAATTGTTGGATCGGGAATAAACAATGATGCTATAAATGTACCACTATTATCACTAATTAATCTTAAATCTTTTACATTACATATTGCACCACTAGTTTGTCCAACAAGACGCATTCCGGACACAATTTGCCCATAAAAACCAGAAGAAGATTGAATTTCCAGACTTGCAGTATCAATATTTAAAATTGAAGTTGTTGAGGAATATTGCGAAGAAAGTGAATTTGATGGATTATATGGATCTACTGCATATGTTTGTGTTGGTAAATTATATGGACCATATTTGTGATTTTGAGTTGCTACCCTAAATCTTATTGTTTTTGATCCAAGAGAACCAACAACAACTTCGCCAACCGAAAATGACCCATTCGTCATAGTAACTTCCAAAAGTTTAGGAGTTACATACGATGTCATATTAATATTATCAAAAAATGCATAAATTCTAGTATTTGGTTTTAATCTTCTTGCAATAATTTCAATATTTCTTGATCTCATAAATGACAAAACTTCTCTAGATACAACTCTATCTCCTAGATTTGTTGTATCAAATCTTTGCGAAACGCCAAGTTGTATTCCTTGCCTACTTTGATTGGTAGTAGTTGTAGTTGTTTCATTTGAGAAATTGGCAAAACTATCTTGGAATGTTTGTGCTGTGGTAATTGGAATTCCAAAGTTTTGTCCATCATCTGTAAATCCACCACTTTGAAATGAGGATTCGGAAAGAAAAGAACTTCCATTTTGAATACTGGCAATTTGTTGCCTTCCGCTCGTTTGTGTACCAGTCCAATTTGTTTCCCAAGATCCCCAATCAGTTGGAGCCAAACCAGTGTTTGTATCAACGCCCAATTGTTGAATAAAAGAGTTATAACTACCTTCTATATCTGCTGTTCTTTGTGAATTTCTCGTTTCTATCCACGTATCTGATGATGGATTTAGTTCAATTGCACCAATCCAATTAATAACATTAAATGGATTTATATTTTCAATTCTTGTGGCAAATTTATTTTTTACATATTCTACATCTGAATAATTTAGACATACAATATCTCCAACTCTTTTAATATTTGGGGATCCTAAATCACTCACAAATCTTAAATCCGCATCTGCATTGGATTGAGTGCCAATACCAATTACAGAATCTGATCCAATCAAAAGATCAATACTTGTCGTGTACGGTTGTGGATTCAATTCACCAACAGCAACATCTACACTTGCTCTATATGCTGGATTAGAAATATCACCACCATTATATGATTTAAAATTATCTACAAAAAAACCACATTTAAATCTATCAAGTTGTGTTGTTTTATCTCTGATTGTAAGATTTTGTGTATCACTTTCAAGAAGAGATAGCGAAGTGTAGTATTCCACATTTGACAATCTTTGATCCAAACTTGAAATATCTTTCATTCTGTATCTTTTGTGAGATACTAAATTGGTCTTAACACTAGACACATTGTGCAAATATGCAGGCAAATAAATTGTACCAATTTCTAAAGAAGAATCTAAATTATTTGGAATTTGTGGAGTCAAAGAAGGAACACCTTTATTGACTATAAAGGAACCATCTTTATCCAAAAAGATTTTATCAATTCTTGGCAAATAATAATCATAAGAAAGATTGATATTTTTGGATTTTGCAAAAATATTAGTGGAGGAACTTGTGGTTGAAACAAATATTCGTGAAGAAAACTCAAATGGTGATGTTGAAGAACCACTAAATGGTGTCACTCTTGGCCTACAATCAATTATATCAGAAAGTCTGATACCATCGACCGACTTTAGTTTTCCGTATATGTCTTTGTCGTAAGAATTTACTCCAACAAAATCTCCGGTATCAGAAGAATTTATTGTAAAATGATTATAAATGATTTTAATTTTTTTTATCGGACCTGAAAATTGTGGTTTTCTAATGATTTTAGAAAAATCCAGATAATCTGATCTTTGTCCAGAATCAAAAATATAATTATTTTTAATATTTTTATCTCCGGGAAATGCAAACAATACATTTGCTTGTATATTAGATTCTTGGAAACTTATAGATTCGTTTGTGGCAAATATATTTTCATTTTGATAAACAATATCTACTTGATTTGTTCCATTTGAAGAAATTAAAACAGCAACTGCACCACTTATTTGTCCAATAATTAATTCTCCCTTTACGGAATTTAAAATATTTGAAGATAAATTTGTTAACTGGATAAATGGTAGTGATGGGTCACCAGTAGTCGAAGATTCAATAATTCCAACAATTTCAGATACATCTGAAATATTTAATGAAATTTCTTTATCCTGCACTCTTGTTCCGTATATTTGGTCATATATTAACCCATCATTCAATGCGGTTGATCCAATTCCAGATCCTTGAAGTGATGATTTGTTGACAATTATAGAAGAACATCTATTATGTGTTTTTTTCTTTGTTTTTACGTTTATTTTTTTAAATGTAGTAGTCAAAACTGCATTTCCGTTTTGGCTAATATTCTGTAATGTTACAGTTCTTCCACTAGGAACAAGTTTTTGGTCAGTTAGTGATTCTATTACTCCATTACTAAATGCTAAATTGTAATCTTCTTCATCAAATGGTTCAAGAGTTAAATTTGGGTCACTTTCTAGTAATTGTGATAATCCATTACCACTAATTGTTACATTATAACTTTTTCTAATCACTACATCAGATCCAATTAAATCTAAATTTGATATATTTGATTTATTTAATTTTGTATAAAGACCAATATTTTTTATATTATTTAAAATTTCTAAAGTAACTTTTTTAAAATCATTTGTAGTTATTGTTGAAGATGGCAAACTTCCACTGCAAATACCAGAAACAGAAGGAAATGATTTTAATTCAATTACCTTTGCAGTGGTGCTTATTCTGTGTACTTTATTATATGTTGGTACAATTTCACCTTGTTTAGTGTATGAAACTACATCTCCAGTATTGATTCCAACATAAAAATTTGAATTTGAATTTGTTACTGAACTTATTCCTCCAGATGCAACAGAAATTGTAAATTGTGATCCTGAAGGAGACAAAAGAATCGAATTAGAAAGTAGTGGATCTGCTGTAAATGTTACTCCATTACCGACTATTTGATGAACATCTGAAAAATTAAAATCACGAGACGAAGTAATTGTTCGGCCATTATCTATTCCATTAATTTCAATTTGCTCATCTTTTGCAAAAGAACCAGAAACTTGATATAATGTTAGTTCGTTTGAAGAAGATACAGTGCCAACAAGATATCCTGTCGCTCCACTATTTTTTCCTCGAATATGTGCAGGAACTGTTTGAGATATGGTTGCATTTAAATTTAAAATTGTATAAGTTTGAACATCATATAAAGATATTTCATATTGTGTTGCTGCATTTGTATATTCGGTATTTTTTAATTTTAAATCATATATTCTTGCAACACCTATTTTTAAATCAGATGCAATACCTACAGATACTGTTCTTCCTTGGTGTAAATTTACTAGTGACGACACTCCAAAACCAACGGGAACTGATCCCGAAACATTATTAACAATAATTTGCCTTCCCAAATTAAAAGGTATTGCTTGATTGTAATCATTAGAAGTAGATCTTGGTTTTTCTACATCAATTATTGTATTATTAATTGTTTCTACTTCATATCCCCTTACATATGCCTTTCCGGGACCAACTGATAGACACAGCAAATTATCAGAGACTGTATTTCCTTGACTTGTTTTTTGATTTTTTAAATATATTCCATTATTTCCAATTTGATCATTTAAGCATTCCTTTTCCACAATATCAAATGGTTTTACATAATAATCTCCAGATTCGTCATATGTTCTTCTTGCAAGTTCATCTCTAATTAAATTATAATTTGTCGTTTTTACAAATTTTTGTAAAATTCCATTTTCTAGTCTAAGAAGTTCGATGAAATTTTCATCATTAAATTCATCAATTGATTTTTTAATCAATGAAGTAGATATTTTTAATCTATCTGCACCAGGAGCTGCATAATTCGAAAACCCTTGAGCATTATCAAATAGATCTTTATATTCGTCTGATGCGACGACGATATCTTCATCAATCAATAAACCAACTCTATAAGATGGTTTATTTGTATAATAATCTAGTATAACTGTTTCTGAATTTATTTTTAGGAAAAAACCTCTAATAAAATATATTCCTTCTGCAATTTTTGCGGCAGAACCTACTGCGGTAGAATTTGATATAATCGTTGTAGCAAAAGATGTACCATTCCTAATTGTCGATAAAGAATATGTAATATCCTCTAATGCTATTAAATTTTCTCCATCAACAAAAGTTGCAGTTGAAAAATTAGTATCACTTGAACTTTGGTATTTTATGTATAAAGTATTGTATGTTATATTTGTATCATTATTTGATACATAATTTTCAATTTTTGCCTTTACCCCACTAATTTCTCCTTGAATTAATTTTCCTACAAGATTTTCTAGATATAAAGAAATAGGAAGTCCCAAATGCGTTTCATCAATTTGAACACAGGCATATTCTGAATCATAAGCAATTTGGCCAGGAATTACCATTGCTCCTTCTTTGAAGAAATGATTTCCGAATTTTTCTATTTGATTTTGAAGTATTGTTTGTAATGTTGTTAATTCTCTTGCCTGAACTGGGGAACCCGGTTTAAATAAAACTTTTTGATAATTTTTTGATTCTTCAAAATCATCAAAATACGGAGATACGTTTAAATTAGTTTTTTGAGGCATTTGATTTAAAACTCTAGTATAATTTTAATGTCTTCCTTTTGACTGGATGACCTAGGTATTGGAGATCTATTATCTATGTATATAATCTCTCCGGACTTTTTATTATATTCTGCAGATGCAATACCAGAATTGAAAGTTAATCCAAGTTGATATGTTCTACCATTAATTGTAGTAGATACGCCACTAAATGTAGAATTGATTGATAATGGTGTTGTCCCATTCATAGATGAACCATATATTGTCAAATTTCCTCCAGTTGCTGGACTTGAAGTAAAGTTTGTAAGTTTGTATCCAACAGAAGTTGTACCTAACCCAACTGGTTGATAATATTTTAATACTCCGGTAATATTATCCCAAGACGCAACAAATCCAATTGCAGTGGATCCAACACCAACTGTCTGCGTAATTGTTGAATCTACTGCATAAGTTGTAGCAGTTGTTGCTGATCCGGTAAATTTAAGTGCTTTTAGTCCACTTACTATAGATGTATTTAAAAGCTCTACTTGACTTCCGGTAATTGTTGGGTTTTTTATAATACCAACTCTTGCAAAATCATTTCCAGAAATTATATCTGGGTTTGATTCTAAAGTTTCATATCTAGAATATATAAGAACTCTATATGCACCAAGTTCTCTATAGATATCATATCCATGGCCACCTTTTGGTGGAATAATTACATCAAAAGATGCAAGAGAAGATAATCCTGCGCCAACATTTGACAATGAAGTTGGTATTCCTGGAGCACCTGGTTCAAATTTTACAGTGCCATAAGTATAACCATTTCCACCATCAGTAATATAGACTTCTGATACTTTTCCAAAAGAATCGGTCGTAATTGTCACTTTTCCATCATTACCGTCTCCAAGAATAGGAATGTTGGTGAATGTTGAAGATGTCGGATTGTATGATATTCCTCTTTGTTTAATTATAATAGAATTTATTCTTCCATCCACTGCATTTGCTTTTGTTGAAATACTTTCACCCGAAATTCCCCAATCTTCTGGAACAGGAATATATTCGATTGAATCAAATTTGATAATTTCTGAAGGTTTTATTGTGTATAGATATTTCCAAATATATCCATCACCCGAAGTTCCCGCAGATCTTGGTTCCAAATCAATAAATTCAGGTTTATCATATGAAGGTCTCCCATTTAAATTTTCTGCATCAGATCCATTTTGAAGACAAATATAAACCCTAAGGTCATCGTTGATCACATAATAATTAGATTCATAAAGACTTGATTGTGATGTTATGGGTGTTTTGTTGTAAATATTATAATCGTGTCTGTACATCTCATAAGTTGTTCCTGCAGTCCAAATTATTTTTCTAACCACTCTACGAATATCACTGCTAGAAACTTGCTTCATAGCAATAATTGTATCTTTAATATCATTCTCTTCTTTAAATCCATCCACTGGAGATGGGCCAGTTCCCCAACTTAAAGATCCTCCAGCTCTTTGATCGGTCGAATTTGGTTGTCCGATAAATGTATAATAACGATTTAGTGTTTGACCGATACCAACAATACTTTTGGTAAAATTTTCAGCATTTAATATTCTAAATTGATCAGATATAATAGCAGGCATTTTTGTGATAGTTTATATTTATTTATTTACCTTTAAACAAACCTCTGGTTCTGGTCACTTCTGGTGCAGAAGATAAACCAACTAATCCATTATTTGTATTTATTGTAAAGTTTTTTGGAATACCAATTCCCCTATTTTGATAATCATAAATCTTACCCCAACTATATTTCCCATAAAAACCATTTGGTCTATTTAATGGATCTGCGTTAACTATAATTTGATTTGCATGATTGGGACTAGGTAAAAATTTACAAAATACAGTAACAATACCAACCCCAGAAGATTGTACGTTCTCTGCATAATAAACTCCATCAATAAACGTATTTGCCGTTCCGACATTTGTTATTATATTGTTTGTAGTTGTAATTCCAGTCAAAGCATGTCCACATTGTACATTACTATCGTAAATGATAAAGTAGTCACCTGTTGATATTCCACTATATGATATCCCAAAACTGTCAAGAGCAGAATAACCAATTCCTAAAGTTGTATTATCATAAGATTCTGATTTTAATCTAAAAATTAGTTGTGGTAGAGTCGATCCATATCCCAAACTTGTATCCATCCCAACAATTAATCCATGATCTCCTTTTGATTTTATGGAAACTATTTGCTCGGTTAATGCTTTGTCTGGTTGTATTAATATTTTTGGTGGATTATTTTGATTATAACCAAACCCAGGATTTGTAATTGAAATTGAAGTTACGATGCCCGATGTGGCATTTGATGTTGCTGTAGCAAAATTATAAACAGCAGTAGAATATATTGAAGTTGCTCCAACACCAATTAAAACATAACCATCATTATTTGGAACATATAAAATATCATTTATAATATTTGATTGATTTGTCGATCTAAATGTCCAATTTATCAAATCAAAAGAATAATACAATATACCATTTGAGTTTAATAATGTATACAATTCATATGATGTATTATAATTAATGCTAACAAAATTACCATTAATATTTGGTGTTATTTGTTCCCAAGTAACACCAAAAAATGATATAAATATAGAATTTGAATTACCCACTACAATAAATTTTGCCCCATCCCAAATAATTTTATTTAAATTATTTGATGTAATTATATCTGTGTCCCAGAATTGTCCATTTGATGATGTCGAAACTGCACCATCATCACCTACTGCAATTAGTTTTGATGCTCCATATGCTATGGATTTAAAATTACTAGAAGTATTTGATGCGACTTTAGTAAATGAAGTTGATCCAACACCAACTGCAGAAAAAATTGCTCCTCCATATCCGACAGAAACCCACTTACCAATATCTGAAAAATAGTTAACATTAGTTAAAGATGAAATATAAGAACTTTCAGATCTTGTGATAATGCCAAACTGTGAAAATTCTTCATATTTTTTCATTTCTGTCCAAGAAGATATTGTTGTTCCATAACCAATTGCTTTAATTATTTTTCCATTATTACCAACTGCAATATAAGTATTAGTCGAGGCAAAAGAAACTGAATTAAATGATACAGTCTTAGCAAATCCCACATTCAAAATTGAACTGTAATTTTTTGCATCTGTTGTAATTGCAACAACACCACTTTGACCCACAGAAACTATTGGATTTCCATTGGTAATTGAAAACAGGGAAGTATTAGTAGAAAGACCAGAAGATAATGTCCAGTTTAAAATTGGATCTTTTAATTGTACAGAAATTGACGAAATTGCAACATTTGGTGATGTTGTATATGCATATCCAATTCCACCTGTTGAAATTGCAATTGAAGAAATTGTACTAGCAACAGAAACTATTGCTGTTGCTATTGCAGAATCTGTGTCCCTAGTTTCGACAATTAAAATATTAGCATCTTCTTCTGGTAATGAGTCTAATGTATTAAATAACGGAAATGCACTGCTTACATATATTGAAGTATCTTCAATATTTACATTTTTAATTATTCTTGTTGTTGGTCTAATTGTTGGTATTAAACTTGGTCTTGCTTTTGATACTAAAGATCCATTAATAATTCTATCTTGTTTTTGTTTAGTCCATTTAAGAGGTCTTTGTTTATTTGTATTCGTATTAATACCTATACTATCATAATTATAAGTGTCAAGTTGATCACTTGAAACAATTTTTTTAACAATTCGTTCAAACTGTTCGATATCTAAATTGTCATAAATGTTTTCTCCAATTTGAACACCGTCACCATCTTTAATTGTTTTTACTGGAGTAATAGTTTCAACATCTCGAACAGATCCTTTAAAAAATAGAACACTACATTTTGAACCAGGTTTTGGTGGTTCTTTGAAGAATATTCTACTTCCCAAAATAGTATATGATTCATTTGGTATTTGTAGTATATCATTTAAATATATGAATAAATTATTTTCCAATTCTATATCAGAACCTGGATTTTTCTTTAGATCTACAACATCAGCAACACCACTTACAGTTTGTGTTAATGTGAATTTGGTTCTTGATCCATTAAAATATACAGAAATATCATCAAATGATATAAACTGTCCAACAAAAAATCCACTAAATTTATCTGTTAATGTTTCATTTACGGTAATTCTAAATTCACTGAATGATGTTCCTATGTTTGGATTTGTGGTCAAACCCACAACAGATAATACATCGCCAACTTTATATCCAATTCCTGGGTTGTCTATATTGAACTGAATAATACTTGACCCATTTCCAACTTGAACTGAAACCTTTGCCCCTATTCCATTTCCACTAGATCCACCCGTGTAAGCAACGCCTAAATTGCTGTAAGGTAATGGTAAACTTATTACTGCAACTGGCAATGATGTGACAGTATATCCAATACCTCCGTTTATAATAGATAGTGACGTTATTGTTCCTCCAGCCCCAACAATCGCAGAAATTGAAGCACCAGACCCAACAGTTGATGCAATACTTACAATCGGAGACGTTCTATACCCACTCCCAGCGCCTTTCAGGGTGATTGAATTGATTGTTCCACCCGCTGATACAGAAACAGTTGCTGCGGCACCAATCAGGGGTTGATAACCAAACCCAGTTGTAATTGCAACATTTACAATTTTACCTGCACTTGGAGCACCAGTTAAAAACTTAATCGTATTTGTATTTGGTGTATCAATTGTATAATCAACTTCTGGAGTTTGGAAAATATTATTAATTAGAATAAATGGTTTGTTGTTTATGTTTGTGCTACTATTTGTACTTGTAAAAATTCCAGCAACTGGCTGATTGTTTGACGATAATACAAATGTTGTAGCTGCAATACCAGTAAATTGATCCGATATATCATCCAAAATTAAATTATTATCAACTGGATTATATGCATCCAATTGTCTCGAAAATACTCTTCCAGAAAAAGATGAATTTTGAATTAATTGTGGATCGGTTGATGCAATTGATGGACCATAAGGAGGAGTTGAAAAATATATTACATCATCAATAATATTAAAATCTCCTTTCACTATTGTTGTAGCTGCCCCAACAGTATGCCCAACAGCAACGGATCCCATAAATGCTCTAGTTACGTTTAAAACATTAGTAGAACCAACTCCAACAGAATTGACTTTTAGATATTCATTATCAATTTGGAGAATATCATTATTAAAAACAGAGCTGATTCCGGAAGATATGTATACACTTGTAGAACCAATACCAATAGATGTAGAAAGACCCAGTAATATTTTTTTTCTATGAATTGGACTTTGAATAATATTATCAATCGAAATTATCACATTTTCATTTGGATTTTTAAAACTAAATGATTGAGTTCCAGTCGTAAGTGATGTCAAATTGAACGGAGTATTCAAAGTTGTTGAAAAACCAGAAACTTGAAAATTATTTGTATCAATTTTTTTGACAAATATATTTGATGGAAGTTTATTGGTCCCCAATAAGGTTGGAGATAAGTATACGTTATCTGCTGGAGTAGACCCACCAACATTAGAACCAGAAATTATAATTTGATCTGTTGATGCATATCCTGTTCCTCCATTTACAATCCTTACTTCAGAAATATCTTTATTTGCGTCTCTTGTTACATTGAATATTGCACCAGTTCCAATCCCACTAGAAGTAGATGCAACACTTACATATGTCGTATTTACAGTTCCAGCTCTGGTTGTAGAAACTCTTGATATTGTAAAATATAAATTATTTGTGGGGGTTGCACCACCCATATAAGTTCCAGCAATTGAAATTTGTTGCCCAACGGAATATCCACTTCCTCCATCAATTAACTGAACTGATGTTCCAATAGGATTACCAGTGCTACTATTATAAGTAATAAGAACTTGAAATAGTGCTCCTGTTCCAATTCCAATATTTACCACTCCAGGAATTGAATTACCAAATCCAAAATATTGTGAAAAAATTCCAGGAGAAACTGTACTACTAATACCAGTAACAATTCCAATATATGGAACATAATTATTATATCCATTTTCATATATTGCACTTCCTATTCCTGCACCAACTTTCATTAATATATCAAGAGTTCCCGTTGCATATGATGTGGTAGCAATACCAATTCTTGTTCCAACGCCAGGATTATAAATTATTTCTTGCCCAGATTGAAATCCATGATTTGGGATGATAAATTTATCATTTGATAAATCAATAATCGTGCTAGCAGATCCAACAAACTCTTTATAAAAAATCGGATCACCTTTACTTTTTAATTTAAAACTTGACAAACCAACAATCGAACCACCAATAGTGGTAGTAAAACCAGTAAATTGATTACTGATATCATCAATCATATAAACTTTGTTTGTTTTATTTAATGTATAAGATCTAAGAGCAATTCCTTCTAAGAAAAATATTCTTTCAACTGATCCATCATCTAATTGATCATCTTCATATACCATAGCAAAATTATTTTTAACAGATAAATCTGCGGTATTGTCTATATTTACAAGTAAAAATGGATCTGGATTTACAGCGTTTACTTTCATATTTGTTGATTTTCCAACACCAAGATTTAATGGACCAGAAGTTACTATTCCCGTAATAACTAAATCAGAAAATTCTTTAAATCCAGATGGATGTACAATTGATTTTACAGATTCTTTCCAAGTTGAATATGGTATTTGTCCTTTAATCGAATATGAGAATTTTTGATAGTAATCATTATCAGAAATTCTTTGTTGATAATCATTTAAAAATCCAACTTTATCACCAAAATCATTAATTTTTTCTCTAAAAACATTTAAGTCAGAGTCCAAAGAAAATTTACTTACATATTTGACTGTTCCATTTAATTTTGATTCCTCTCCATAAAGTTTATCTTCAATATTTAATGTTCCCTGAACATCTATCAATCTTAATTGATTAGTATCATTGTCCCACCCATTTTCCATAACTTTTGCAGAAAATGTAGATCCAGAAATAACTCTTTCGCCAGAATTATAATTTGCATCATCAATTAGAACCATTTCAAATTCTGCCATATCTTTTTTATTAACAACATATCCAAGTGTTAATAAGTTATTATAATTTCCAAATGTTCCTGTCTGTAAACCAGACATTGAATAGTTTACAACAAAATTTGTAGTGTTTACCCCTGTTACTGTGAAAAAATTATATCCATAATCTTTTGAATTGAAATTTGATAATTCAGAAGATGAAGGTGTCAATCTGCATTTTTCGATAAAGATCTTATCTCCTACAGAAAATGGAAAATCAATTTCAGTAGTTCCATATCCTGTAGAAATGTATGGATATAAAACAGGGTCATTAACTAATTCAATTGTTCCTATACCACTAGTAGCACTAGCATAAATTGAATCTATTTCATATCCATTTGAATTATTATATGGAACAATTCTAAGTGGTTCTTTTAAATTATAAGAGTTTTTTAAAATATTTACAGAAACAACTGATCCACCTTGAATTCCTGCATATATTTCAATATCATTATTTCCTATTATTTTCAATTTGGGTGGTGTATTGTAATTTTTTCCAGATGTTAAAATTCCAACATAATCTATTCTAGCAATGTCTTTGATAATACAAACCGCTGGAATACTTAATTGCGGTAAAGTTGTAGGATCTGTCGGATAATCAAACCCATCTTTGATTCTGTCAATTGATATTATTTTTCCAATTTCTTCTGAAGTTGGATATAAAATTGCGCCACTTCCAGTTGTACTTGCAATTGAAACAATTGAAGGAATTTTTGAATAAGATTTTCCTTTAGAATTGATTCTTACTTTTGATATTGAACCAGTAGAATTGATTGAATCTGTATCATAAAAAACCGATGAAATGCCCGATGTTTGTGTGTATGAAGTATCCTCTGGTTTTTGTTTTAAATTGAATTTAAATGAAGTAGAATTAATTCCTATTATTGAATAGTCACTATTCAATAAACTTTGCCTAATGTCAATTTTATTATTTCCAAATACTTCAAAATCAGAAGACAATCGAAAAGCATCGATATCAAAAAGAGAAGTTGAGGAAAACTTATAATAAAGCAAATTTGGAATATTTCTTTGATTTGTTGTTATTGTAACAGCAACGCCAGATCTATCAATGGCTAATGAATTTGTTTTCTTTTTATCTATTTCGAATTTTTTTTCAAAATTTTGATCTTTATAAAATTCTAATTTTAAATCATTTAAAGATGAATCCGATACATTAAAAGTAATTACATCTCCTTTGGTAAAGGTTAATGGAGGATTTATGAGTGCGATATTATGAGTACCTACACCAATAGAGGTAAATGTGATTCCAATCCCAATAGATGCATCATATGCATAATTTGATAATTGTATTTTGTCTGGATTTTGTTTAATTACATAATAAATCGCACCATCAACCAATCCTCCAATACCTACATTTCCTGCATAGTATATTACTTTATCTCCTGTTTTTAAATTATTATTTGGAATATTAATATTTGAAGTTCCCCCTATGGAAACAAAATTAGTAGAAATACCTATCAAATCGGTTGTTATTTTTTTATTTTTTCTATCAAATCTAAATTTAATACTTTCTTCTCTTGACGGAAGAACTGTAAATTTAATTTTATCTCCATTAAACAAACCATGAGGATCAGAAGTTGTTACAATTCCTGCATAGTTTTGAACTCTTCCAGTAATTTTTGGATAATATGTCGTCAATGAATGAGAATAACCAACGGAAGAATTATATAAAAATGTTACCGAATTTAATGTTGTTCCAATACCAACAGAAGTAGTAAATCCTAGAGTTGAAATACCAAGAAAATTATTTCCAAAATTTACAGCATATACAATTTGATTATTATTTAATGTTATTGGTGCTCCATTAGACTCCGAATATGCACTAATTCCAGCTCCTGCAGAATAATTATATGCCAATGGTTGTCCAGTATAAAATCTATGATTTTCTAGATATATGGATTTTTCTGGAACAAATCTGATATTTATTGTACTTGTTCCAATACCTACAACAGAATAAGTAGATCCAGATTGTCCATATCCAATAGTATTTGTCGGATCAAAGTAAACAGTTTTATTTTCTGGAATTGTATACCCAATTGCTTTTGGTTCAAAAAATTCAAATTTATTTGTAAGAAGTCTTACGCTTTCAAATCCTACTGTATGAATTCCTCCACCAGATTGCCTATTGACTAAAATTTGAGATTTTTTTGAATCAATGCCGGTGATGGTCATATATTCCGTTCCAACACCAATATTATCACTTACCTCAAATCCAACAATATCTTTAACTGTGAGATATGTTGATATTCCTGTCGTAGATGTATTTTGTAATGTTTCTACCAATTCTGTCGTTTTTTGGTTTACGAAAATATTTTTAACACCTTCTAATTGTGAAAGAGAAATTGTAGACAACCCAGAAATAACTACTTCATCACCTGTGGTTAAATTATGAATAAATGAAGTTATTCCTACAATTTGATTCAAAGTATTTTCCTTTGAATAAAAAATTACATCATTAAAAGTAGTCACTCCAACTATAAGATTTGATATATTTTTACCAGATATTCTTGAAATTTGGGCACTCACACCTGTGCCGTCTGGTGTGTTGGAAAATTTAATTACATCATTCACAGAATAATTTGAACCAAAATTGTCAATAAAAATAGAAGAAATTCCAGATTTTTTAATATCTTTTACAATAAATTCTTGTTTTAAATTTGGAGAAATTTTTTCAATAATTTCATAACCAGAATTTATGGAATCTACATAATAATTACTAAAATTTCTAATTATATTATAAGTTGAAATGTTTGTTTTTTGTGAAAAACTTGGATTAAAGTTTTCTAAAATTGGCGTATCTTTAAATTTTTGACTAATTACATATGGATATAATGGGTTTAATATATTTGATATTAGTTCAAATGTTGTAAAATAAGCATATGTCCCATATGGATATTCTGGAGTAATGCAATATCTTCCATTATATTCATCCAAATCTCCGGAAGAATTGTATTCATAATCACTAATAAAAAATCCATTTTCGAAATTATTTGGTCTAAGATCATTAGTTGGTAATGATTTTTTACTATAACTAGATGAAATTAATTTAATGGTAGTATCATTTAAATTTTCATATCCATATGGACCATAAATTGGATTTCCATCATATGCCCATCCCACAATTGAGGAATGTCGAAATGAAGAAGTTTGTTCTTGATTGTTGTCTAAAATATTATCTGAAAGATTTTTTCTAAATTGTCTTGACAAATAAAAATTTATTGGTTGTAACCCCAAATTCAAATCTAATGCTGGATATGAAAGTGTTTCATCGTCGCCACCATTTACTAGAATTGTATTTTTATTTCTTTCAACTTGATCAATTTTCCATTCAAAAACGTCTACTACAAATTTTAAATCGGATCCTCTTCTTACTGCGCTTAATGTTGTATTTGATGAAGCATAACCAACTCCACCGTCAACAATAGAAAAATTTACAATTGATCCATTTTCAATTATTGGTTTTAAGTCGGCATATTTTCCTTCACCATAAATTATTACTTGTGTTCCATTATCATATCCATTACCGCCAAAAATAATTTGGACATCATTTATAGATCCATTTACAATTACCGGTTTAAGTAGTGCTTTACTAATTGAAGATAATTCTACATTAGGTCTTCTATGAAAATTGATAATGTTTGGACTTCCATAAGAATTTCCTCCATTTTCAATATATACACTTTCGGCAGATCCCAAAACAACAGGAGTCAATATCGGTGCAACAATAGAAGTAGATCCAATTCCAGAAACTGTTTCTATATTAATTTGAATTGGTGGATAATAAAAAGTATGAGTTCCGACACCCAAAGAATTAAATTTTACATATTTTTTATTTAAATAATTTTGTTTAATTGAATTAATTTCTGTTCCAGTTTCTGAAAGTTTGAATTTATTTTTATCAACTACTGTTACTACGTAATCTGTTGTTGATAATAATCCAGAAATTGATGTATTAGTATAGGAATATTTTATAAAATCTTGATTTTTAAATCCGTGATTTTTTGCAAAAATATAATTATCTGCAGTATTAATTCCAGATATTTCCATTCCAAAACTAGGATAAAAACTAGAAGCAACTTTAACAAGTCTATTTGAATAATTTTTTCCTTTATTTTTTACATATATTTTAGTAATTGTGTTTTTTGAATTTAAAGTATTAAATTGATGAAAACCAGAACTAATTCCAGTAATATTAACTGTATTAATGCCAACTATAGAATCATTTTTATTTTTATGTAATTTTACTGATTTTGAATTTACAATTTTTATAAAATAATTAGATTTATCAATTAATCCCGAAATATTCGTATTTCCATTTGTTGAATAGATTACTTCTTCGTGATTATCAAAATTGTGATTATTTAAAAAAGTAATAGTATCTGTATTAATATTTACTGATGTTCCATCGGCTTTTAATTTAGAAATAATTTTGGATTTGACTAAATTTGTTTCTAATATTGCTCCTTCGCCATTTCCGCCAGAAATAGTTACTTTTGGTTTTCTATCATATCCAATTCCAGGAGAATTGATTTTCACTTCTTCAATTGAACCAGAAAGGATCAAATGTGCATTACAACCAGATCCAATAGAATCTGAAATAATTAAATTTGGTGGATTTATAACGTCATAATCTTTTCCTGGATTTGTGACTGTAATAGAATTGACCATTCCATAATAAATATTTTCATCAAATAATGTGGGTGAGTATATTTCTACACCATTTGCAAAAATACCTACTTGTCGATTAAAAGTAGTTCTATTTTCTGGATCATCAAAATAATCAATAGAATCATTTAATTTGATTTTTTTTAATAACTTTTGATCTTTAATTATTTTATTTTCAAAACCAAGTTTGTAGATTTGATCTGATGTTATTGGATAATCAATTTGAATAAATTTTTCATTAAAAATATCACTATTGCTATATGACAATTTAATTTGGTTGTCATTTATTTTTGTTACAAAATATACCCCTGTAGAAATTCCAACAGAATTCGAATTATAATAAATTTTGTCTCCAGTTAAGAAATTGTGATTGTTTGTAGTTAAAACGGTCGTACCAGATCCAACAGAACTAATATTTTTTTCTGTTGATGTGCATGTAATTTGATAATCAGGAAGACCAGAACAAGCAACATATAAGTATTCTTCATTTTTGTCAATATATGTATTTTGAACTGATGAAATTATATTTGAAACATTTGAAAAGATATTAGAACTTGATTTTATAAGTTTTCTTTTAATTTTACTTACATTATTTAAATTTAATGTTTTTGATGTTTCTATAATAAATCTATTTTTGATTTCTCTTTTATCACCATCTTCTACATTTGTAACTGTTGCTTCAATCTGTTCTTCGCCGTCAAATATATAAATTTTTTGATTTTTATGTACAATTAAATTATCTTTTAAATATATTCTATAAGTATTATTTGTAAGAATTTCAATATTTTGAATATCATGATTGGTTGGAATATTGTAAACCCAACTTGTAAATTTATAATCTTTTGAAATATTTTTACCAAAAGAACTTAAGGATATTTTATCTCCTTTTCTTAAGTTTGAAGATTTATCAAAATTAACATTTCCTATTACGTTAATAATTCTAAATTTTATTGGAGATATGTTATCAATATCAGAATCTACATAAGAATAAGCTAATTTATTTTCATAAATCAAATCACCAAATTGCAAGTCATAAATGAGACCAGTAATATTTAATAATTGAGTATTTGTTTTATCTGTGTAATTTATTTCAATATTTCCGCTATTTGTTTTTGCAATTACGGTGCCAGAATATGCAAATCCAACTGTAGAATCTACATTAATAACTGTTGAATTTTTTGATATAGAATCAATTACTTTTGTGGTTCCGGTAAATTCAAAACTATTAATAAAAGAAGTCGAATCTAAAGAAATTTCATATAAATTCTTACCTTGAACTGGTCTATATTCGACATTATAAATTGAAGCTGAAGCAGTTCCAGAAGATACTTGCTGATACAAAGTAGATCCAGCAAGAAAAAGAGGATCATCACCAGAAACTTTTTCTACTAAAATATTTTTTGTTATAAAATAATTATTATCAGATGGCCTCAACATATATTCTTGAGGTTTAATTACTTCTACATCTTCACCAAAGAGAACTTTAAATAATATTTTAAAAGACGTATCGGTCCCTTTTGTTGTATAAAAATCCTTTGCTCTTGATAAAATATTTTCGATAGATATATTGGAAGTAAAACTTCTTTCTTCAAATCCTGGCAGAAATTGGTTTTTAAATTTTTTAAAAAATTCAAAAAAGAAAATATAATTTAAGTTATTGATTATTGTTCCGGCAGAATGGTCTTCTGCTAAAGTTTTTGTAAAAGTTAAAAATTCTGGATTATTGTTATTTTCAAGATTTTCAATACCACTAAAACCACGTATACATCCAAGAAAAGAATTTTGTGTTTTTGATGTATATGTAATGATCTCATCGTTAATTTTTAATATACCATATTTGTCTGGATATCCGATTGTATGAGATGCATAAATTATATCATCAAATGATAAAATAGAAGAAGTTAATTTTGATTGTAACTGAGAGTCTATTAAAGTTTCATTATTAAAATTTTCAATACTTTTATATTTTACCAGATTATTTGATAAATCAACTATACCAGTTTGGTGTTCTTGTGAAATATAATATTGATTTAAAAATTGTTTAAATGTAGGCGATTCTTCATTTAGAAACTCTGGTATTTGAGAATCTAAAATGTGATTGATTTTAACTCTTTTGATCTCAGACATTTATCTTGTATACAATCCGTTAAGGTAACTTGAGGTAGAAGTATATTGTGTAGCTGAAGTATTTTCTCCAGATTCAATAACATCTTCTATAGTATTTACCACAGTATTTGAAATATCTATTTGAAGATATATATCTTTCAATGCAATTATATCATTTGACTCTGGAGATGCTTCAATTTGAATAACACCAGTTTCAAGAGATGTAGAAGTAATATTAATTATATCTAGTATAATTTCACCTTTTGTATAATCAACTGTTCCTGCATTATTTTTTACAATTACGGGATTATTGTCTATAAGTTTAAATAAAATAATTCTACCAGATGATAATGAAATTGGAAAATCTGTAATATATAAAGTTTCGGTAAATTCATTAGTTTTAAATCCAGAAGATTTGATGCTATAATTATTTGTTTTTTGGTGAAATTTATTACCAAAACATATCTCATAAGTTGCAAATGTATTAAATGCTGGTTGCAAGTCTCTTCTCATTTTGACTTTTGTAATATTAGATGTAATTGCTCGATTTGTATTATCAATTAAACTATTAACCTTACTATACTTAAATCTTCCACCAAAACTATTTACGTCCGTTGATCTTGAATATATGTTTAAGGTATTAATAACTTGATTGCGAAGTAGACTTGCATTTGCAGTAAATGATTGGTTGTAATATATTGTTGTGTCCAATTCTACATAAAGATATTTTAAATCAATAATTTCAGGTTTAATTCCAGCAATACTATATTGTTTTAGTTTTTTTCTAATTTCATTTTTTTTAATTTCTGATAAAAAATTTCCATTTCTTGGTTTGATTGATATGAATACCTTTCCGTACTGTGGTGGATCTAATTCGTCTCCACCATAAGCAGATACCGAATCCACATTTGTATAAATGTATGGTATTAGTGCTTTATAGTCGTTTGCTGTGACTGCTCTGTATTGTGATGCATATACTCTTGGTGCAAGATATTTGATAGAATCCAATTCTTCAATATCATCTCCATTTTGAGCAGATGTTGTTGTGGTTAAAAGTGAAATCCCTGATGTAATTGTAATTGCGTTATTGTCCACAATTGAACCAGAAAATGTAAAATTGGATGCACCATTTGCAGTTTTTCCATTAGTTACGATGTATGAAACAAGTACAGTGCTTCCGTTTTCTGGTTTCTTTCCCAATAAATTATCACCAAAAAGAATTTGGTATTTTTCATCATTGACTTCTTGAATTAAAAATACTTTAGAATTTTTATCAATATTTAAAATATTATCATAAAGCGAATATTTTTCGGTTGATGTTAAAGATACACTTACTCTGATTGTAGATGTATCGATATCGGTGTTATCTAAAATGTATTTTTGGTTTGGTTGACTATAATCAATCGTAAAAGTTTTAGTTAAATATGTTCCTTCATAAATTGATATATCATTAAAATATGCAATACCAAAATTATCAACTGTGGTTGTTATAGCAGAAGGAATTGAAAATATATAATTGCCAGATTCAACAGCACCCAAAGCAACAATTCCTGCCTTTAATGTAACTGTTCTTGAATTTAAAGATCCGGTATTTACCGTAAAAGATATTTTAGATTCAGCTGATCTTTTAGAACGAGGAACGTAACCAATATTTCTTGCAAGAGATACAACATTTTCTCTTAATGTCGCAGAATCAATAAATGACTCATTTGCTTGCATATTAGTATTATATGCAGTAATATAACTATTATATGCTAAAACATCTATTAGAATTGAAAAATTAGATCCTTCAAAATCAAAATCACTAAAATCTGTATTTGCTCTCAGATAGTCCTTAATCTGAGTTCGCAAATCATTAAAATCTAAATTTGTAAATTGATTAAATGACATTAGACTTTTGTTGATTGTAAAATAAATTCTATATTCTGAGTCGCAAAAGGCATACCAACAATGTCATAAGAAATACTAATATTTAAATCATTATTATCTAATTCAGATTCAATGATCACATTATTTAATTTAATTCTGTATTCATAATTATTAATTAAATTTGTTATTTCTTGTTCTAAAAATACAGATATTTCAGAACTTTGTATTTCAAAAAGGGAGTTTTCAATAGATGTTCCTAATAAATTATTAAAAAATCTTTCCCCAATACGAGTTCTTACAAGATTCATTACCGATCTTTTGATCGAATCTTCATTTTTTAAAACAGTTAAATCATTCGTAATTGGATGTCTAGTAAAAGATAAACTAATATCTTTAAAACTACGAGAAATTTTTACTGCCATTCATTTTTTCTCTTTTATATATCTATAATACTTTTTACCAAGTTTTTCCATAATTTGGTTCCGTTCCATATTCCCAATCATCATAATCTTCATCATTACGAATTTTTTCATGAAGATCGGTTTGTTTTTTTAAATTATGATTGGGTGCCAAATCATGCAT
>Ga0181355_1000116_pt1 | contig 30068 bp, 26 predicted proteins | sample Fa13VDMM15DN_FD_130099 | JGI IMG/M metagenome (GOLD analysis project Ga0181355, IMG submission 130099) | Freshwater viral communities from Lake Michigan, USA - Fa13.VD.MM15.D.N | ecosystem: Environmental > Aquatic > Freshwater > Lake | place: USA: Michigan | collected 2013-09-23 | reverse complement strand
GCTTTATGTGAAAACTCTTTCTATTACTTTTTAGAGCGTGCATGGCCGATTATAGAGCCTGGACAGCAATTCATACCAGGATGGCATGCTGAAGCTATCTGTGAGCATTTAGAAGCGCTTTATTACCTTGAGATTACAAGGTTAATTATTAATTGCCCGCCTCGTATAGGTAAATCAAATATATGTTGTGTAGCATTTGCTGCGTGGATATGGGCTAACGATCCTCATTTAAGTTTTTTGTACTCTGCATACGCCAGTTCTCTCTCTATTCGAGATAGCATTAAATGTCGTCGTCTTATTCAATCAGATTGGTATCAATCTCTTTGGGGTAGCTCTGTCCAATTAATGGCAGATGTTAATAACAAACTTAGATTTGATAATACTAATGGCGGATATCGTATCGCTTCATCAGTTGGGGGTTCAAACACTGGCCATGGGGGGCATTTTGAGATATGTGATGACCCAAATAATGTTTTGGAAGCAGAATCAGCTTTAATTCGAGAAGGAACTAATGATTGGCACGACTTTGTTATGTCAACAAGGTATGCCGGAACCATTGATCAATTTAGAAGATTAGTTATTCAGCAACGTGTGCATGAGCGTGATGTAAGTGGAAATATCTTAAGCAAAAATGATGATAGGTGGATTCATTTGCGTCTGCCGATGAAATATGAAGCATCGTATAAATGCATGACCATTCCTTTGCCTATGACCGATGGAGAGGTATGGGAAGATCCCAGAGAAAAAGAGGGAGATTTATTGTGGCCCCAAGGAATATCTGAAGAACGTTATAAAGAAATTGTTCAAAAAGACTTTCGTAATGATTCTTATCGTGAAGCAGGGCAAATGCAACAACGTCCTTCACCAGCGGGCGGAGGAATTCTTAAAACAGAGTGGTTTAAATATTGGGAAGACCTTAAATATCCTTCCTTTAATTATATTTTACAAAGTTGGGATACAGCATTAGTTGGTAAACGTCCTGGTGATCAAAATTACAAAGAGGGCATTTGTTATAGCGCTTGTACAACATGGGGTTTATTTAAAGATCTAAAGGGCCACAATAATTTAATGCTGTTGTCCGTATACAAGGGGCAGGTTGAATACCCAGAATTACGCGAAATGGCTTTACGACTAGCCAATAATTATCTTGATACCAATTTAGACAGCCCTCTTTCTTATGGGGATACTTCAAAATCAGTCGACAAAATCCTTATAGAATCACAAGTAAATGGATTTAGCTTAGCTCAAGAGTTAAGCCGAATGAATTTACCTATCCATCATTTTTATCCACGTCGATATGGAGATAAAGAAGCCAGAGCTAGACGTATTGCCTCAGTTATTGAATCAGGTCTTGTTTGGCTTCCTACAAAACCAGATTCAAATATTATTGAAGAATACGGCAAGTTATTACTTGAAGATTGCGAATTGTTTCCCAATTCAAAAAGTAATGATACAATAGACAGTATGTCTCAGGCGTTTATTTACTTGCGAGAACTTGGTGAATTATTTAATCGCGGTGATCATATTCCTGAAATACAGCCCTATAACTTTAAGAATTTTAGGGTCAACAATTTTCAAGGCCCTAGAGGCATGTAAATGGATGGATAGTAATGAAAAACAAATCGGAGTTAGAAGAAGGTAATCAAAACACCGAAGAGCAAGAAGCTTCTGACTACGATGAGAACTATCAAGCTAAAGGATTTAGTGCTGATGACGTTCCAGAAGAAGGCCTTGAAGAAAATGGTATTAAAAAGTTTCCTGATGGCTCTATTGCTATTGATGGGGATTCTTATCCGGTTCAGCGAGTTTTAGATGAAGATGACCATGATCAGAACTTGGCAGAGATTTTGGATGAATCTGTTTTGTTACAGATTGGAAACTCTTTAAAGCAATCTATTGAAGAAGATAAGGAAAGCCAAGCACCGTATTTTCAAAACATTGCTAATCTTATTAATCTTTTGGGAATTAAATCTACCACATCTGGTGCTGAAAATGCTGATGGTATACCAGAGGCAAACTCTACAGCTTTGTTTGAAACGTGGCTGCATTATATAGCAACAGTTATGGGCGCTATCTTTCCGTCTAAGGGAGCAGTAGATGCGGTTATTTTAGGTGAAGAAGATGAAAAATTAAAAAATCTTTCCTACAGAATTACTGCGTTTTTTAACTTCTTTTTGTATCAGATTGATAAAGGGTTTGAAAAAGAACTTAAAAGAACAGTCGCCTGGTCTATATTCGATTCTATTTATAGCAAAGTGTTTATTGATCCAGTGTTGGGTAGACCGACTCACAGGATGATTAAGCCTGAAGATTTCATTGTAAACAGAGATCTTTCTTCACATTTGTGCGCATCGCGTAAAACTCAAGTTCATCGCATGGATAAAAGGGAGTTTGAACTTCGCAAGATTCTTAGAGAGTATCGTGACATTGAAATCATGCCCACCTCTTTAGATGGCACTGATAATGTAATTCAAGAGGAGTTGGATGATATTATTGGGTATGAGCGCAGTGGTGGTGGAACTACTCCAGATTTTTATGAGATTTATGAGTGTCATGTAGAATACAGAATCAAAGAAGATCCATCTGCTAAAGATATAGAGATCCCTCTGCCTTATATTATTACATTAGATGCTCACTCGGCTAAAGTTTTGCGTATTCAACGAAATTGGAAGAAAGAAGATTACCTCAAGAAGAACCGTGAGTATTTTATTAATTGGTCGTTATTGCCGGCTCTTGATGGTGAAGGGTATGGACTAAACCAATACGCAGCACAATCAGCTCAAACTGCATCTACTATCATGCGTCAGCTGATTATGGCTGGTATGTACTCTAATTTTCCAGGTGGTGTGTATGCTGCTGGTTTAACACTAGAGGAGAATGATATTAGACCAGCACCTGGTCAGTTTGTTAAATTGCAAACAGGTGGAATTTCCTTAGATCAGGCTATTATGCCGCTGCCTTATAAAGAACCTAGCGGTGCATTGAATGATTTAAAAAATCAAATTGAAGATAATATTAGAAAACCTTCAGCAATTATTAACGACGCTATTTCTGAGATGGCGCCTCGAGCACCAGCTGCATCGGTATTGGCAATGCTTGAGAATTATCAACGTGTGCCAAACTTTGTGATTCAAGGGTACCACAAGTCTTTTGAGCTCATGTTAGGGTTATTTAAAGATCGTTTTGCAGAGTGGTTACCAGAAGGTCAGCCTTATCCCTTTTTAGTCCCAGGTGGCAAACATGTTATTATGCGTTCTGATTTTGAGGAGCATGTACAAATTGTTCCGTCAAATGATCCGTCTCTTCAAAACTCTATGTATCGTTTTATGCGGGCAGAAGTTATTCTCAACAATGCTCGTCAAGATCCCGATATACATGATTTAAAATATGCCAACGAACTTTTTTATAAAAACCTTGGAATAAGTCCTGAAGAAATATCCAAGCTATTGCCAGATGAAGAGGAAGAAGAACAGCCGATTCCTTTAGATCTTGTGACAGAGAATCAAAATTTCTTAAATAAGATTCCAGTAGTTGCTGGTATAGAACAGGAGCAAGATGCCCATATTATGGGTCATGGCGTCCTTCTTAACAATCCAAGTGCCCAACAAGACCCTGAAATTATGGCGGCCATACAAGCGCATATACGAGAACACGAGGCATTGAAATTACTTATTAACTTTCAAGCTATTACTGGTATGCATATGCCAGAAGATCCAGCTGAAGTTCCTATGGATGTTCAAAACCAGATATCTGTTGCAGCAGCGCAAATGGCAATGCAACAGCAACAGCAGCAACAAGCAGCCCCTGATCCAATGACAGTACAAGCGCAGGCAGCATTGACAGAAGCGCAAGCTTCTATGGAAGAGGTTCGCGTTATTGAAATGAGAGCGCAACTTGAAGCTGAAAACAAAAAACTTCAGTTGATGTTGGAGCAACAAAAATTAGAACTTGATAAATATAAGTTTGATGCAGAACTACCTTTAAAAGAAGCTGAGTTGCAAATTAAGTTTTCAAAATCTCAAATTGAAGATCAGATTAAAAGCGCTGAGACAGAGAATAAAATTAGTATTGATCAAAGTCGATTAGATCTTGATCAGACAAAGTTAGCAGCAGATCTTATGGAAAAAAGTCAACGCTTAACTAACGAGATAACGCGTGATCAAGGAAAGTTAGAGCAAGACAAACTTAGTCACTTAGCAAAAACTAATGCGTCGCCTTTAGGTTTGTCAACATAAATATTCCTTAAGTATTAATCTTTATGTATACTGTAATTGTCATGACTTTTACTTAAACTAAACTTATAAGGATTAAAAAATGGATATCGATAGAACAGAGCACGGCGGATATCGTCGAGAAGTAGCTTCAAAATTAGGCCTATGCGGAAATGGTCGCATGACCAATGAGAAACCTATCAAAAGAGCAACAGGTGGATCTATTCCTAAATTTGCAACAGGTGGTGCATTAAAAAAATTAGGGCATGCAATGCGTCATGATATTTCAAATGCTGCACGTAAAACACGTGGTGCATTTAAAGAGTTTGGCCACAAAGAAAAAGAAGGATTTGAAAGCATTGGTCGTAAAATAAAGACAGATGTTATTGATAAATCTCGCAGAGGATTTCAAGAGCATGTTGCTCAGCCAACGCGTAAAGCAGCTGCCACTGCTAAAAATATGGCTAGAGAAATTGGCCATGATATCAATACAAAAGCCATCAAACCAACCGGTCGTTATTTAAGAGAATCTGCTAAAAAAGATGAGGAGCCTAAAATGGCCAATGGCGGTAGAACACCTCCACCTCCTAAATATACGTATGCTGAAGCCCAACGTAGGCACCGTATGCAAGGCTCTCATCTTCCTCCAAAACCTGGTGAACGTGGGTATAATCCACCTACCCAACCACGTACTGCTGTTATGCCTCCTCAGGATATAGATCGTAGCAATCAAATTCCTCCTAATGCTCAACCTTGGCAAGATCCAGCTCCAATGAAAAAAGGTGGCAAAGCTTGTAAAATGAGAATGGGAGGGGTTCATGGGTTCCCTGGTCCCCATAAGACCCCTAAGGCCTGGAAAGACGGTGGTCATATAGGCGACCTTAAAATAGGATCTGGCAAACGTGTCAAAGCAAACGTGCAAACGCGCCATAATTTTCAGAATGTTGGGCGTATGTTGACCGGCAAAGAAGAAAAATCTGTGTATGGAGCAAAAGAGAGACGCGAAAGAAAAGAGGCTGGCTTACCAAGAATGGCTCATGGTGGCGTTGGTAAATTACGTCATGGGGTAACGCCAAAAACTGGAATTGTTAGCTCTAAATGGAAAGACAAAGATCTGTACATGTAAGTAATTGTCCAATGCGGTGGGGCATTGGACATATTCATTATCTCAAATAAAACTAATTAAGTATAGTTAAGTATTCACAAATATAGACAAAGCAATTAATTAAGTTATACTTTATGAATAATACAACAATTCATATGGTGGAACATGGATTCAAAAGACTTTTCCGAATACTTAAAAAATACTTTATCGAGCTCTCTTAAACTGTGGGAAAACACAATTCTTACGGGAACTTTATCTAAAGACATTCCTTACGAACGAGCGGTTGGAATTATCACAGCGTTTCGCGAAGTAGTTTCAAAGCTTGATGCAATTTACGCAAACTTTAAAAAGGGCGTATCTGCGGATGGAGATTCTGTTCATGGATAAAGAAAAAAGTTTTTGTCGAGAACAAATTGGCGTAGATCCAGAAATCAAAGCATTTCGTGTTTTAATCAGAAGCCCAAAGCGCATTGTAAATCCGGGTGGCTTAACCATTCCAGATTCAGTGTTAGAACGCGAAATGGCGGCTTTTAACATAGGTCTTGTCTTAAAGCATGGGCCTTTAGCATTTACTCAGATTGGTGAAGCGTATCAGGTGCCTGTAGGAACATGGGTTTGGTATTCCAAATACGAACGCGAAGACTGCTATATCCCAAATCTTAACTGTTACATCATTAACGACGATCGCATATTGGCCGCCGTTAATCCTGACGATTTGAACTATTTATTAACTCAAGGAAAGGCTGGCAAATATGAATGAGTCAGAAAACCTCTTAAGTTTTAACGAACCCGCTGTAGAGTCTGGTGAAAACGTTTCTGTAGAAATCGATGACGATGGAAGTGCACAAGCAGCCACTCCTGAAAATGATCCTCGCAATGACCCTGAAAACGCAAAAGTTGCTGCTTTAAGCAATAAAACAGAAGAAGGGTTAACCTATAAACAGAATCTTGATAAACAGCGTCAAAAGAACAAGAATCCTTTTAAAGAACGTATTAGTAACCTGACAAACTCTAATAAAGCGCTTCAAGCTCAGTTGGCTGAAAAAGAAAGAATCTTAGCGTTACGTGAAAAAGAATTACAGTCAAAAAATTCAATTAATGAAAAACTGTATAATTCTAGTCTTAGCGCTCAAGAACAGGGAATTGTTCATCAATTAAGGGCTGCTAAAGAAGATGGTGACATTGATAAAGAAATTCACCTTCAACAAGAATTAGCGCGCGTAAAGAGCGAACAGGCAACGTTTGGTTTATACAAAAATCAATATCAACAGCAACAAGCTGCTCCTGCTTACACGGAATCTGTAGATACAGATTTTGAAGATCAAGAGTATCAACAATCTCCTTATGCTCAACCACATTCTACTCAAGTTGAAGATATTCCAGAGGCAACCCTTAATTTCTTAGAAAGAAATCCTTGGGCTGATCAGAATTCTTCTTCATTTGATCAAGAGTTGTGGACTGAAATAAATGAAGCGGCTCGTGATCTTAATAAGCGTCTTAAGTTTAACAACCAATCCGATTTGATTGGAACCGATGCTTATTATGAATCCTTAGAAAAATACATGAACGCTCAATATGGCTTAAACCAAACATCCCCCCAAGATACAGAGGAACCTGCTATGCAACAACAATCACGTCCTGCGTCTAAAGTAGGCGGCGTTAATAGAGCTGGGGCATCAATGGCCGACCAGTACGCTGTTAAATCATCAAATTCTAAACCTGTCATGACATTGACTCCTGCGGAATACAGGATTGCGCGCAATCTGCAAATTCCTCACCCAAGTGGTAACGGCAGCTTTTTATCAAGCGAAGAAGCAATTAAGAAATATGCGGAGAAAAAAGCGTTTTATAGCCGTCAAGGTCACGACCCAAGATTTAGTGTGAGAATGTAGGAAGGGATAAAAAAATGAGTGAAAACACCAATACAGCTGCTAATGATCAAGCTGCCTTTGAATCTATAACTTTTAAGCGTCCAACTAGGCCTCTTCCTAAAAAAGGAAGCGAAAGAGACGCAGAAAAACGTCAATCTATTAGTTTTTTTCAAGGCAGTCGATTTAATGTGCCTAAATCTGTACGTGAGAGCGATCCTGATCATGTATATGCTTTTGTGCCTTATATGACCGCCAATATGCCTTGGCAAGAGTCTGTAGATAATGCATGTGAGCGTGGATATGAACCGGTTAAAAAAAGCGAACACCCAGAATTATCGCAGCGTTATGTCACAGATCTTTTTGGAAAGCGTGAAGATTTTAACAATGACTATGTTCGCAAAGGCGGACAAATCCTCATGAAACGCCCGAAATATCTAGATGATGCAGAAAACGAAGAATTCTTAAAAAATAACAGACGCCATGAAGAAATGTCTAAGCACATGATCTTGGAAGATAAATCTTACCGAGGACCATTAGGACAATTTTGGCGACATGGACGTAATTAATGTTGACAAGTAAAAATAAGTATACTTATAATATTAGTTAAGTAATATTTGTGGTCTGTTGACTAAATATTTAAATATTATGGACATTAGTATTTAAATATCCTGGCATTAGCCTTGTATCTTTTTTTATATGTCCTCCAGCTTACAAAAAGGTATGTAAGCTGCAGCGCCATCCTGGCGTTCAATCCTTGAAAACACACAACTTAACTTATTATTTTTTGAGGGAATTATTATGTCTTATGGGCAAAATAAACCGTGGGGATTACAGGCGATTGAAACGCAGAGCAATTCCTCATGGAATGGCCAAATGGCTACTTACTTAATTGAGTCTGGATACGGTCAAAACATTTTTAAAGGCGATCTCGTCTACATAGATGCAAATGGATATCTTAGAAATCTTTTTGATATAGCAACTGCGCCTATCACAGCTCAAACAATTGCAAATTATGCAGATTCACCAGCAATTGGAATTTTTAACGGATGTCAATATATAGTGCCAACGGCTGTAAGTCCGGTGGATCCAGCAAGTCCTGGTCGTCCATTTTGGCCAGCTAATACATTAACACTCGGAGATGCACCAGCTGTTGCTGATGTCATTATTGATCCAACTGTTCTTTATAACGCCCAGGTAACTGGAAATGTGGGAGCTACACAGGATTCTTGTGGAAAATACGCTTATGTAACGTACCAAGAAACATCTCCAGGTAGCGGCATTGTAGCTGGAAACACAAACACTGGTCAGTCTTACGTCAGCATTAACATTGATAGTGCAACGCGCACAACCGGTGTTGTTGATGCAGTCCCAGCAATTGTGGCGAACACACCTTCTACATACGCATTTTTGTTTAATTGTTATATCGACTCTTTGAGCACTGATTCGAGAAACGTTTCGGGCCAACTATATAACAACGTTCAAGTATTAATTAACAACCATTACTTCCGAGTAATGAGAACTCTAGTATAGAGGAGATATATAAATGGCATTAGTTACTCGCAGTAATATACCTTCCGAGCTGAGGCCCGGATTAGCAGCAGTTTTTGGAGACTGGAATACATATCCGGAACTTTTTAAATCTGTTTACAAAATACTTAAATCCGATAAAGCGGTTGAGTATGAAGTCGAAATGGAAGGCTTGGGACTTGGAAAATTAAAGCAGGACGGTGCTTCTGTGGCGATGGGAAATGTTCAACAAGCATACACAACTAGTTATTTTCATCAATTTTACGGCATAGGGGTACAATTGTCAAGAGGGATGATAGAAGATAACCTTTATGAGTCCGAATTCCCACAGATTGCCCTTCAATTACGCAACTCTTTATCGACTTTGCGCAATATAAATGCAATGTATCAATTTAACAATGCATTCAATCAACAATCTCAAGTTTCAAATGGACAACCTTTGTGTTCTACAGAGCAGCCTATTGCTACAGGTACATTGGCTAACACATTTGATAACCAGGTTGGCTTAACAGAATCAGCAATTGAAGAAGCGATTACCATTATTAAACAGTGGTTAAACCAAGCTGGTTTGAACATCAACCTGGACCCGCAGTCATTATTAGTGCCTTCTCGTTTGCAATTCCAAGCAAGTCGCATTTTAAATTCTGCGTTTAGAACAGGAACTGGTAACAACGACATCAATGCGATTTCTCATGGTAAGTATTTACCAGGTGGCATGATTGTCAACCCATTCCTGACCAATCCCTATAACTGGTTTATCACTACATCAGAAACTCAAGGGTTTAAAATGTATCAAAGAAGTAACCTGGATATAGACTTTATTATGGACCCCTTAACGGACAACACCACAATCCGGGCGGTTGAACGTTACAGTTTTGGATGTTCTAACTGGCGCGCTGTGTTTGGTGTTCAAGGTTCATCTGCTCAATAAGGAGAAATTAAAATGGCATTTAATGCATATTTAACAAATTCAAATTTTCCTTTGGGCACGGAATTTGATGATGGTGTACGTGTAGGCCCTGTGCTTACACGTACCATTGTATCTGGAACAGGTCCAAACTCTCGTCTTACTCCCTATTCTTATCAACAGTGGGGACAAGGACTTCTTTTATCATCAATAGGGACATATAACATTATCCCTAGAGGACCAAGTGGTGCTGGAAACATTGTCGGCTATAGCGCGCCTGTTACAGTTACAGGAGCAGGGTATTTGACTCTATCAGCTGATGGATATGTGACATCTTCTGCAATTGGCGGTAACGGAAACGTTATTGTTCAGTGCGATTGGCCACGTGTTCCTCAGTTGTCTGTTTTGACAAACAACATTGGTGCCAACGTTACGTTTACAGTATTTGGAACGGATTACTATGGTGTTCCATTGCAAGCATCTATTGTAGCTAACGCTCAAGGTGATTACAGCTTCTTAAAAGCTTTTTATACGATCACTGGCGTTTATTCTAATGGAGCAAGCGGTGCTGCTACTATTCAGCTGCAAACAACGGATACATTTGGATTGCCCTACAAACTAAATTCCGTTGGTGATATCTCTTTCATCAATTGGGGTGATGCATCTGATATGTCTACTTCTGAAGAAGATCCAACCTCCGCTCCTTATGGAGGCTTTGCCCTATTAAATAACGGTACGGTAACAGTTAACACGGAAGCGGTTACTAAAGGAAGCAATATTCAAGTTTCTTGCACAAATGTAGTGGGAACTCAGGGTATTTTATCGACCGGTACAGGAAACATTACTGACAATACTTTTTTTATAATTACCTCTTCTGAAGCAGCTGATGATTCATATGTAAATTGGGTAATTATTAACCCTCCTTATGTTTCTGGTGACACTACCAATAAGGGTGGAATTGCTGGCGTAAGAACAATGATTGGTGGTGTTTTAACTGTTGCATCTACTAATGTGAGCGCTAATAGCATTATTCACACTAATGTAAGTACTTTTGGTACGGCTCATGGACCATGGTCTATTAGCAGAATTAATCCTCAGATTAGCTTTACCGTAGATTCACAAGAAGCGACTGAAACATCTACAGTTGCATGGGCTGCGATGCCTCAAGATTGGGTAAGCGGTACAAGTGCTAACATGACAGCTGGATCAGTATTTGTAAGCACAAAAGATATTACAGCTACAAGTGTAATATTGGTAAGCTATGCAACAATTGCTGGAACCCCAGGTGTTCTTTCAGTTCCGACTACAACCATTAATGCAGATCCTGATTTGGGTCCTGTTGGTTTTGTTATTAATTCATCAAGTGCACTAGACACGTCTACCGTTAATTGGACAATTCTTTCAAATGTTCAAGGCCTGACTCAAGGAACAGGTACGCTTGCTGCTGGAACCGCAACCATCACAACTGCGGGTGTTGCAGCAAATAGTGTTATTTTGATGTGCTACAATACACCAGACGGTACTCAAGGAACTTGGCTAGATGTCACAGCGATTGTGGCAGGTACAAGCTTTACTGTTCAATCAAAAACTAACGCAAACGTTTTAGCTAACTTAGATACTTCTACATTTAACTGGATTATCTTCCCTAACAATATGGCAAAAGCTGATTTTGCTACGCCATTAGGTGTATTTACTCCAGCAGATGAAAGAACAGCTACCGCTTATACAGGTGATGTTCGAGGTACTTATGAGCCCTCTACACCGGCTAATGGATTAAAACAGTTGCATTTTGGTGCGTTTGTTGATGGGTTTGATGCCTTTGTTGATCAGCAAGCTGATGCTCAGTTACCAGCTGGCGGTTCTTCAAGCACAGATCTTCAAACACGTAGCTCAATTACGATTGATGATCAGGTTGGTATAAAACAATATTATACAGGGACACCTGCATAATGAGTTTAGCAACCATAATTTTATGGCAGCCCGCTGTCGGAAATAATGATGTTATCGCTCCCCTGCAAGATTTAGGGGGAGCCGGTAATTTAACTATTACGACAAATGTGGGACCTCAAAATGCATTAGCCTATCCTGTGGCACCTCAAACGATGCCTAAGGGCCCATATTATATGGGTGGCGCTAATCCTAATAATGTGGCGCGCACTTTGCTTATCACCAGCCCCGATGATTTATCAGGGGTTAATTTTACAGTTACTGGATTAGGTTCTGCTGTTGATGGTGATGGAAATCCTACTGGCTCTTTGAATCAACCGATCTCAGACACGGTTACTGGACCCAACAATGACAATGTAGAAACAACTGTTATTTTTAAAAGAGTAGATAGCATTTCAACCGATGGTGCTGTTACAAACGTTAGTGCTGGTTTAGGTTTTACTGGAATAACAACATATGTCTTTCCTGATTATGACCGTCGTGCATGGTATGCATCTTGTTCAGTTCAGGTTCTTGGCACTTCTAGTATTGAGTACAGTGCTTACCAAAGCTTAAATAAACCTTCTTATCCAAGCGCTAATGCTGGAAATCTATCCCCCTTTATTGGAGGAGAAATTCCTGCATTTCCTGTGGTAGCTGGTATGACAGGTGCTACTACCAGTCAAATTACTCAATTAAACTTTCCCATTGCATCTTTATGGCTTTCTGTTGAAGAAACAGATCCTCTTACTGCCAATTCTTTGATTTTCACGTTCTTGCAACAGGGAATTAAGTAATGGCAAAAGAAAAATGGATTCAAGGTGCAATTAAACATCCTGGAGCACTTCATAAAGCATTAGGCGTCCCACAGGGGCAAAAAATTCCCCCAAAAATGCTTAAAAAAGCGGAACATAGCTCCAATCCTAAAATTGCACGTCAAGCACATCTGGCGGCCACTCTTAAGAGTTTTCATCATCGAGGCTCAGGAAGGTCTAGATAGTGAATGGCAACAAGCAATTCAAACACTTTTGGTATCACCACTCAAATTGATAAATTTGTTCGGGAAATCTTTGCTCGCATAGGCATAGAAGCAAACAGAATCTCTCAAGCTTATGCAGAAGAAGCGATTTTTTCTTCAAACCTTACCTTAAGCGCCTGGATGGGAAACATTCCCACTCCCTGGATGCGCAAACGACAAATGGTAAGTCTTTATAATGGTCAAGCCACTTATCAATTGCCCGCTACTTTAACAAACATTGTTGATGTTATCGCTATTCAACCTCAACGATTAAACACAGGCGGTAGTGCAATTTCTTCAACAGTTGCTAGTGGATCGGCAGCCAATGTCTTTGATCCTAATGTTACAGGCGGATGTACTTTAGCGGATGCTAATGGGTATATCGGTTATGACTACGGCACTGAAAATGAATACTCAATTACTTATGTAGGTATTCAGCCCTTAAACAATAGTTCTGTCTATAAAATAGCGGTTCAGTATTCTTTTGATGGAACACAATGGATTACGCTTAATTCCCCTGAATTGATTAATTACAACCAAAATCAAGTGGGATGGATTGTTTTAACAAATTCGTTGAATGCGCGTTATTGGCGTATTCTAGAAACATCAGGCGCCACATTAGAAATTGAGCAGTTATACTTTTCTCAGCCTCAGTCTCAGGGCCAAGGCGATCGAGCTTTAGGGTCACTTTCCTATACTCAGTGGATGCAACTTGCTAATAAACAAATAGCTAACTATGTTTCTACGTCGTATTTCTTTAATCAGCAAATTAACCCAACGATTACGTTGTGGCCAGTTCCTGGTTCTCAATCAAATATTCAATACACCGCTCTTCTTTATACAGGGTATTTCTACCCTCAAGATGTTGTGTATCTGTTTGAGCAGTTTGATGTTCCGCGCAGATTTTTAGATGCATTGGTAGCTGACGTAGTGTTTAGATTGAGTGAAAAACCCTTCTTTAATGTTTCATTAGATAAGGTTATGCAACTGGAAAAAAGACGCGACGAAGCGTATCAGCAAGCAGCTGTTACCAACCAATCGAATTCCCCTCTTTCAATTAACCCTGATTTTGCGTGGTTAAGACCATGAGAATCGGCGCTAAAGGAAAATACACCCGTCAAATGCGTTCTAAGCCTAGAGGGCTTGGCGTGTGTGATTACAGCGGTTTAATGGTTCAGCATGCCAAAATGGTCAAGCAGTATGAATATGCAGGCATGGGGCTTTACTGGACTGGTTTTTATGTTAATCCAAAATATCAAGATGTTCCCAATCCTCAAAACTTAATTCCCATTATTAAGCTGGATCCTGTTCCTCTAGATCATGCTCGTCCAGACCCTATTGTTTATGACGCGCAATCCACATCAGTCACTATTGATTTGGAAGGAATGTCTGGATCTATTCTTTTAACTGAAGAACAACTAGATAATGACACAATTAGTTTTACTGGGTCTTTACTTGGTAGTATTATAGTATACATACCGAATATTTTGACTGAATTTTACGCAAATAACAGAACGACCGGTGGGTTTTCTTTAGGAATGCAAATTGAGGGAAATGTTTCAGAACCTTTGGATATTCCAAGGTTAGAACAAAATGAAACAAGCGGACCGTTAGTAGCAAATAACTTTTTAAATTTAAGCATTGTTTATCATTAAGGAGACCTTTTATGGCTGATGCACCTTCTACCTCAAGTTACCTTTTAATGTCATCAGATAGTGCGCTACCTAACAGTCAGCGCCTAACCGCAACAAACGGTATCCAATTAAACTCTGGTGGTTCTGGAGGAACGGCAACGATTACATCAACGGGCGCTTTGTCGTCTTTGCAAAATTTAGCCACATCAGGATTGTTGGTGTTTAATGCCACCAATAAGCAATTAGTGCCTGTGGTTTTGTTACATGATAGCTCTATCTATGTTAACAATCCGGTAGGTTCTGGTGGAGATCCTTTATTTGGGGTTGTTCCACAAACGACAGTACAATTAATTAAAGCAAGCGCTAATGCTGGAACTTCAGTTGGTGCATATCCAGAGCTTCATTTTACAGGAACTGGCGGTTCTGCTTGTTCTGTGAGTGCTGATCCTGCAAACAATCGAATTCTTGTCAATTATAACTCCCCTATTGCTGGTACAGGTACCGTCACATCAGTTGGACTTGTTTCACCTAATAGCACCCTAACAATTGCCAACACACCCATTACAACAAGCGGAAACATTCAAGCTGATCTTCCAGCAACTGGTGTAACCGCAGGCAGCTATACAAGTGCCAACCTTACAGTTGATGCATATGGCCGTTTAACAGCCGTGGCTGATGGAGCAAGTTTACCGGTTGTATCGATAGATATTGATACAACAGATGCCACTCCAGTGGCTGCGGGGACAATTGCAATTCCCACAGATCAAAGTGTGTTTATTTCAGGATTTTTAGCAGGTTCTGGTGGTTCAGCCGCCCCTTCAAAAAGTATTGGTTATAACTTTACCGTTATTGCCAATAACCAAGGAGGTACTGTCTCTTTTACAACTGATCCTTGGATTAGTGGAGGGGAGACAGATTCGGGTTTAGACCTTGATGTCGTCATAAACGGCACTGATGTCGAAATTCAAGTGACTGGACTTGCCGCAACAACCATTCAATGGGTGGGTTATTACTCATTAGCAACAGCAGGTCATCAAATTTAAGGAGAAAATAAAATGTCAGTAATTAAAAATAACCAAACTTTTGCCGACGGTTTAACACTAAATGGAGCCGTTACTCTTGGAGGAGCTGGCTCTTTCAATGGTGGTGCAACTATTCTTTCAAACGTAGCAGATCCAGTAGCGGCTCAGGACGTTGTCACAAAAGCATATGGTGATGCAAACTACGGTGGTTCTGAACCAAGCGATACAGTGCAGACAACAGATGCAACACCTACAACAATTTCTACAATTGCTATAGCTAGCGATAGCGCGGTTAATATCAGCGCATATATTACTGGCGCAAGTGCAGATTTTTCTGATGTAACTGGTGGTTCTGTACAGGCAACTGTTAGAAACGATTCAGGCACATTAACAATTGTTGGCACATCACTTCCAATTGTTAACGCAAGCACCACAGGTACTTTCGATATCACTGTAAGTGGAACAAACGCACTAGTTCAAGTAACTGGATTAGCGGCGACTACGTATAACTGGACAGATCGTTACTTTACGGTTGTTCAGGCTTAAAAAAATAAGGGATTTCTGCTTGCCTTACGAAATCCCTTACGTTTTTTCTCACTAACTAAACAAGAAAAAGTCACCCTACGAAGGTCTTTTTCTTGTAACGCACAAAAAATTTGCTGTCAAGGGAAAGTTAATCATGTCAGTTTTTGGAAATACTCAACAATTTGCTCAAGCACTAAACACAAGTGCACCTAGAACAACCGTTAATGGCGGTATAAGCGGAACCATTGAGTGGATTATGCCCTGCCAGGGAAGTGGCTATAAAAAAGTCATGATCCAATTAATAGATCTAATGGGGAATGCTTCTTTTACGTTTCCTGTAGCATTTGAGGCAGAACCTGTTATTTTAACGCCCGGCTCTACTACAGGAGCGCCCGTTACGGCAGTCACCGTATTAAGTGAAACTGGCGCTACTATAACCGGAACTGGTTCTAGCGATAATGGAATTCTCATTATTGAGGGTTATTAAGTATACGTAAATAAAGACTAAGTATAAAAAATCATTTATTATAGTATATATGGTTTTTTTATTTTGTTAAAATGGCAAACGCTCCGTCTACTTCTTCGTATGTATTATTAGCTAGTGAACCTATAGATTTGCCAAATGGGCAAGTTTTAACGGCTACACCTGGATTAGAGATTCAATCAGGAGGAGCATCTGGAAATGTATTGATTTCTCCATCTTTAGGATTGGATTCAATTGTTCAGTTAAATAGTTCTGGAATTGCTGTTTACAATGCTCTTACCACCACTTTTACAACGACTTCTCTTCAAACAGATGGAACCCTTTATATCAATAATCAGGATGGTTTAGACGGACCTCCGACCCTTGGGGTTCTTGCACAACGTACCGTTCAATTAGTAAAAGGAAGCGCTAACGGAGGCGGCTCAGTTGGTGCATATCCAGAGCTTCATTTTACAGGCTCAGGTGCTGCAAGTTGTTCGGTCACTGCAGATGCCGGAAACAATCGTCTTGTTGTAAATTATGGAGTTGCTGTAGGAGCAGCCGGTGAAGGTACAGTTACTTCAGTTGGCCTAGAGTCTTCGGCAAGCACATTAACAATTGGCGGCACTAATCCTGTTACTTCTTCAGGCGTAATAGATGTAAATCTTCCAGCTTTTGGAGTGGCTGGAACCTACATGAATCCTCAGCTTACTCTTGATGATTATGGTCGGGTCATAGGAGCATCTAGTGGAAGTGGTGGAAATGGTACGGTTACCTCTGTTGGTTTAAGCTCTACAAACGGCTCTTTAACTGTAAGTGGGTCTCCTGTTACCACATCTGGAAACATTAATGTTCAAATGCCAGCAACTGGTGTTACGGCAGGTACTTATTGGCATTCCACTACTACTGTAGATGGATTTGGAAGAATGACTGCCTGCGCTAGCGGAAGTGCTATCACTATAATTAATGGAACCGCAAATCAAATTACAGCCAGCACGATATTTGATGGCACAAATAATGGAACAACAACGCTTAGCCTTCCATCTGATTTTAGACTTCCTGGGACATTAAGGTTCCCAGATGGAACAACCCAAACTACTGCTTATACTGGATCATCTGGGATAACCACATACACAATTCAATACACAACCGCACAAACGATAACGCTACCAACAAATTGTGTAGCTATCGATATTCTTATTATTGGAGCAGGCGGAACGGCAGGCTCAAACCAGGATATAAATGGAGGTAATTACTATGGCGGCGGGTCTGGTTCAGGAGGGAATAGTGCATCTTGCAATAAAATTCCTTTAATTGCAGGAAAACAATTAGTATTTAGCCTAAATACCGCAGCTGGAACAGGTTACGCTCAAATAACCGTAGACAGTGCAATTTTATGTAAAGTTTACAATGGAAACCAAGGTGGAGATGCTTCAGGTAGTTCCGGAGGATCCGGAGGAACTATTAATGGCACTCCTTCCGTTGTGGATAGTACTTATGGAGTCTGGGCTACTTTATCTGGAAGTGCTGGTAGTGCTGGTAGTCAAGGGTCTTTTGATTCTTACAATGGTATTGCAACTACAGCCGGATCTCCTAAGGGAAGACCATTTACAGATGGAGGATTTGGATGCGGACAACGATGTCAGAACAGTGGCGCAAATGATCCTGCCACCACTCCCAGAGGTTTTGGCGTTTTATATGTAACTTATTATTTAATTTAGAGAACGAAGATGGCCTTTGTTCTCACCTACGAAACCCTAACCGATGAAATAAAAAAGTACGTAGAACGGCAGGATGCGCGTTTTATCAGTAGTATTCCTTTATTCATTCTTTTTGGTCAGCAACGGGTTTGTAAAGACCTTAAAATCCTCAACATTAAACAGTTTGTAACAGGTGAGTTAACGGCTGGTGTTGAGGTGTTTTCAAAACCTGGGAATTGGCTGCAAAGCAATTATTTCAATATTTTAACCGATACCGGCAAAGTTATTCTTCAGTTTCGCACAAATGAGTACTGCGATATGTATTGGCCCAACTCAAATGAAGTGGGAGAGCCTAAGTATTTTGCTGACTACGATTTTAATTCTATCAAAATCGTGCCAACGCCTGATCAGAATTATCCTTATGAATTTGCCTATTATGCAATTCCTCCTCTTTTAGATGAAACCACAGGTACCAACATTTTAACGGCAACCATTCCACAAGTGCTTACTTATGCGTGTTTATTTGAGACGGCGTCTTATTTAAAAGACGATGAACGTATAGGGGTTTGGAAAGAATATTACCAAACAGCAATGCAAGAAGTAAGCAACGAAGATAAAGAGCGTATTTATGTGGGCTTTACTACTAATAATCATTAAGGAGTTTTATGACCGTTCAATCGATTAATTATGGAGCCGTTCAAACAGCTTACGTAAGTTCAGCAAGTTATACGCTAGATACCGAAGATCAACATATTGATTTGTTTTGGCCAACCCCTTATACAACAGCTGAAGAAATTTGTGCGGCCGCGAATAATTTTACCGTAACAGCTGCAAATTGCAACATTAGCTTACCCAACGCTAATGAAGTTAGTTTGGGCATGAATATCTACATACGAAATGTTGATGCATCTACTGAAACTTTTAGTGTTTTTGATAACGACGCAAATCTATTACAAACAATTGATGCGGGCACTACCTGGTGGTTTCAATTAATTGCATATGCCAATGATACAGGCGGTGAATGGGCCATAATAGAGCAGGGTGCAGGCACTTCACAGGCAACCGCTGCTGCATTAGCTGGTCATGGATTAGAAGCAGTAGCTGCAAAATTAGACACCGTAATTCCTCCTGAAATCATTACGACCGATTATGCTATTACCGAAGATGATCAATCTAAAATTTTCATTATTAATAGTGCTGCTGAACGCACTATTACTCTTGATCAGTTTAGAGGTGGTTTTACAGTTTCTTTTAACAATATAGGGACAGGCAATGTTAATTTTGTAGGTACCGTTAATAACATCACGAATTTTTCTTTAGCAACAACGCAGAGCGTTACTTTAATCAATGATGAAACTGATACAACAAAATGGTGGAGTTTAGGCCTTGGATCAAGCACATCTTTTATTGATAGTGTTGTAAACATTTCTTTAAACGCTCAAGCAACAGGGGGAGAAGTCACCCTAAGTGCCAACCAGTTAAACAACTTTATTCATCAATTCTTCTCAGCCTCTACTATATCTGGGGATATAACGATTTATTATGGAAATACCGACGGCAATTGGTATATCGCTAACTTTTGCTCCACCCTTAATGGCTCAAAAATCTATATAAGCGCTGGATCTCCAGCAGTTCCTATAGGTAGCCCCATAGAAGTACCAATGGGCACCAAAATCATTGCTTATTTAGCAAATGATCCGCTGGTTAGTGAAGTGCGGTTGTTTGTGGTGCCTACAAGTTACGACATTGCAACGCTACTTTTAGAAGATGGAACTGTTAACAACCCTTCTTTAGCTTTTCAATCAGACTCAAGCTCAGGATTGTTCTTGCCCTCCACTTACAACCCAACGGTTGCTTCACATGGAGTGGAGATAGCCACGTTTTCTGGAACAACCGCTACTCAACCTTCTTTGTTGATTAATGCTGGCGATACAACATACCCATCTTATAGCTTTATAAATTATCCAAATATGGGTCTTGGAGCAGATGGCACCTACTTAAGTTTTTATAGCACAACTGAAATAGCTGCTTTAGCTACTAATGGAACCACAAGTACGGCGCTTTATTTGATAACTCCGGAAGGAAATGAATTAGATGTTGGCATGACAAACTTAGGCGCAGTCTTAAGTCCTATTTTAGGTGGCTTGACGTGTAATTTTAATCTAATACCAGGCACAAACACTGCTTCTATGGTGTTGGAAACCCAAGGAGGCACCTATGCAAATACTTTTTCTGCAACAGCTAATGGGTGTTCGCTTGTTACTACTAGCACTTTTCCATCTACTTTCCAGTTTTTTGGTGCAACGGCTACCACTAGCCTTTTAAAGTTTTTTAACAATTCTGACCCTACAAAATATGCAATTCTTGGGCAATCAGACGTTGAAGATTCAGGAAATGCAGGTGTTAGTTTGTACTATACCGCAGATGCCGGCGCCACAACTGCCAGAATGCGGTTAACCAACGCAGGCGCCACAACAAGAACTTTACTGTCAATCTATAGCCCAGCCAACGGAAACAATCTTTTTTTTGAAGCTTACCCTACTTACGGTCGAATAGGTGTTAATGGAGTTCATCATATCCAAATTAACAATGATGGAACGGTAGTATTTGACCCACGTGGACTCACTTTAAACGCATTATTACCTAACCCAGCTGCTGATGGAAACATGATCGCGTATAATGGAACAGATTGGATACTGACTCCTAATCCCAATAATGGAAGTTTTCTCTATTATAAGCCCGCTGGGTGGGCTGCTACAGCAGCGCCTGGTGCTAATGCACTATCTTATTACAATGGCACAGATTGGACTTTTACAGGAGCTCCTAATGCTGGAAGTTTTGCGTATTTCAACGGCACAAACTGGGTAAATACAGCAGCCGCTAACGCAGGTGGTCTTGCATACTATGATGGTACTCTTTGGCAAACATCAGCTACCCCTGTCGCAAGCAGCATGACTTATTACAACGGTACGGCATGGCAAAATACCGCTGCGGCAGCCGCCGGTGATTTGCTTTATTTCAACGGCACAAACTGGGTATCAATAACCACTCCTCTTGCAGGCAGTATTCTTTACTACGATGGCACCGCATGGCAAAGAACAGCAACGCCTGCAAACGGAGATATTCTTTATTATAATGCAGGGGCTTGGGTAACACTTCCTGTTGGCACAGATGGACAAGTTTTAACCCTTGCTGCCGGCCTTCCAACGTGGGCTTAGATTATGAATAACTATCAAGTTGTTCCTCTTCAAAGTTTACCCGGCATCCAAAGGGATGGAACCGTTTATGATTCAGAAAATTTTATCGATGGGCAAAACACACGATTTTATAATAATAAACCTCGAAAAATGGGCGGATACAAAGCTGTAAATTATGGCACCAATGAAATTATCAGAAATATGTTTGCGGTGGCCAGAGATATTAATGTGGATGTGTATCTAGGCAGAGCCAATAGCTTAAGTTACATAAGTTTACCCGTAGATGATAACGTTGATATTCAAAATGTGGATGAAGTTGAAAGAACTCCAACGACATTTGTGGCAAACCCAGAAAATTCTTGGAGTTTTGATCTTTTTACCAGTGCAAGCGATGATTATCCCGTTTCACAAATTTTAGCGCAAGTTTGCCCTAATGCATCTTCTATTAATAACAGTATCGAAGGACCTATTTATTATGGGCCCATTAATACAGATACGCCTTTAGTTCCAATTACCGATTCCGTCTTAGGACCAATCCAATGTAGTGGCGGCATTGCGTTCTTATCTCCCATTTTAGTGGCATATGGTAATGACGGTAAAATTCAATGGACTGACCCAAACGCAACTGATTCTCTAAATACCTGGCACGATACTTCTAATGCACCCCTTCAAAACACAATTGCCAATACAAAAATTGTCTACATTACCCCAATTATTGGCGCGAGCGTTCCAACGGGTCTTTTTTGGTCTCTTAATAATCTTGGAAGAATTACTTATACACCTGTTGTTACTGATGGTGTGGTTACTTATGTGTTCGCTTCAACCATTATTGAAAGCAATATCTCTATCATCTCAAACAGTTGTGTAGTTAGTTACAAACAAACGTACTTTTGGATAGGTATTGATCAATTTTATATGTACGATGGTGTGGTTCAGCCTATACCAAACACAATGAATCGAGATTGGTTTTTTGACAATGTAAACCTTCAATACAGAAATAAAATATTTGGTATTGTTATTCCAAGATATGACGAAATTAGATGGTATTTTACCCTTAAGGACGGTACTGAAAATGGTGCATTTATTGCTTATAATCCTGTAGGCAAATTTTGGTATGATTCACGTAATGGTCGCTCTGCTGGTATTCAAACCAATCTTTTCCCAAAACCTTTATTAGCAGATTCAGAAATCACTACGTTGCAAACACGCCGTGGTCCTCAGGATTATTATTTGTTGTGGGAGCATGAGACAGGTTATGACAAAGTCATTGGTAACAATTCTTATTCTATTCCTAGTCACTATACACACCACATTATGGACATATTTTCTAATCAAGGAGGGCAAAATCGCCTAACGCGCAGTCGCCGCCTAGAGCCAGATATTTCTCTTATTGGAAGCATGCAGTTTTCTATTTTGAACATGATGTGGGCCGCTGATTATTACAATGGCAATATTTTAGTTGATGGTCCCTACACTTTTGATAGAAACACCCGTTACGTTGATACAGCAAGTCAAGGTCGTCTTGTGGCTTTAAGATTTGAAAACAATGAAATAGGTGGATTTTTTCAAGGTGGAAAAACCCTATATGATTGGGAGGTTGGCGATGTTAATCCATAATATGGGACGTTGCCGGACTTTGCCGAATCTTGCCGGACTTTGCCGAATCTTGCCGAATTATGCCGAATCTCACTAATCCCGTTAATTTACCATTTGAGAATTGGTCAAATCATATACGAAACGATTTAACCACAATGAGGATTCCCATTTCTAACGGAGAAAAAGATTGGCGTCAGTGGGCACGCCATGTTATTTTACTTAATCCACAAATAGTAGGCATTCCTATTCCATCCGAAATTCAATACCCAGAAGATAAGGATTGGCGTCAGTGGGCTACCTATTTTTACCAAATTATTCAAGCATTGCCTTAATTGAGACAACCAACATATGATCATAGTTTCATTTGATATTATGAAACTATGATCATTTGATCTTTTCCACTAGGGTTTCTATTACAAGATCTTTAAGCAAAATACCTTTTTTAATGCTTAATATTTTAAGCTGATCATGAAGAGAACTTGGGATTTCTACATTAAGTCTTTTATTAGGACTTCCTTTTATCCATGCGTCTATTTTTTGTTCTGTTTCTTGTTCTTTTTGAGATTCTGCACCAGGTGAAGATGGTCGTAATGTTAATCCAATTTTTTTTGCCATTTTAAACCCTATTTAAAATTTCTGTGATTAGAGCATTAATTTCTTGTGCAGCAGGAGAGGTCGGTTCTTCTTCTACAGCACTTGATCCTTGCGCGGCAGTTTCGGCAAACGTAACACGCTGATGAAGGGTTGATGTTAAAACAGGCAAATCATAATTGCTAAGCGCTTCTGAAACTTCACGCGAAATAACAGTATTTTTAATTTTCCTATTAATTACAAAAGCCGCATCTATTTTTTTTAAATCTTGCAACGTTTCTTTTACTTCCTTGATAAGTTTTACAATTTCATCAGCTGCCCAAATATCATAAGGGGAGGGTTGAGCGGGGATAAGGATAAGGTCGCTCGTTGCAATAATAGCTCTTGCCACGTCATGAATACGGGGCGGTCCGTCAATAATAATAAAATCATAACGAGGTCTAAAAAGCCTTACTTCTCGGTGAATGCTGGCCGAAGAGATTCCTGCCACATTAAACAAGGCGTCTTTTTGACGGGTTGCTGCCCAATCTAGGGCGCTTCTTTGGGTATCTGCATCAATAAGCAAAACAGATTTATTCATTAATGCTAGAGCAGACGCTATATGGATGGATAATGTAGTTTTACCAACTCCACCTTTTTGATTTAGTACGGAAATGATCATTTTTTCATTATTTCAAAATTTCATATGATTATCCCAACATACGATCATTCCAATATTTGATCAAATGATTTTTTGATCCCCAAAATGCTGCATTTTCCCGTATTATTGGAATAAACATAAATAATTATGTATACTTAATTAAACAGTATAATTTAAGTATTAGTTATGTATTCAGATCAAGATCAACAGCAAGATCCAATGCCAAACATGACACTTCCTCAAGGAAAAAGCATGGATCAAAGCGAGACAAAATCACCATTTCAGTCTGTTCCGACATGGCAGAAGGTTCCTAATCCTTATAATCAAAATGATATGCAATCTTTTGCAACGGGTGGAAAGATTGCGCGCAGAAAAATGAATTATGCGCATATGTCCAAAGAAGAAGCGAATGTATTGGATAAGCTTCAAGGAAAATCTACGCGTCATCGCAAAACTAAACAGCGCGCTTATCCTGGTTTGGAAGCCATTTTAAAGAACCCTCATCTTTATAAACTTATTATGAAGCATGCTAAAGAGCACAAAGAAGATGGGTATGCAGAAGGCGGTCATGTAGAAAAATTAAAGAAAAATGGGCGCTATGGTGACACTGAGATTGTCATGATTGGCCCTCGCACAAATCGTTTATTAGATGCATTAGCAGGTCACAAAACACGAAATCCAAAAGATGGTTTACCAGAGTATTTTTCATTAGGAAAAATGTTTAGTGGCTTAGGCAAAACCTTAGGCAGAGGCGCTAAGCATGTTTTAGACCCCTTTGGCATAGGAAAAAAGGTTCTTAAGGGTGGTAGAAAAGCTGCCGGCGCAATAAATCCAGAAATTGGAGCCATGTTAGGTGGAGCGTTAGGATCGGTAGTGCCGGGCATAGGAACTGCATTGGGCACAGCTGTGGGAGGCTTAGCGCCTGCTTTATTAGGAAAAGACCATAAAGGCGGTCATGGCGGTAACATTCTTAATGCATTACAAGCATCTGGAATGATTCCCCAAGAAGCTAATGATTTTATTAATCAAGGCAAAGAGGCTTTCAATCAATATAAAGATCAAGCTCAATCTTATAAGAAACAAGGGAAAGATCTTTTTAATCAATACCAGCAACAGGCTCAGGACTACGGTCAGGGCCTTTATAACCAAGGTCGAGATATGTATGACCAAGGTCGTCAACAAGTTATGGACTATGGCCAGGATTTATACAACCAGGGCCAAGATATGTATAACCAGGGTCGCAGCCAAGCTCAGGATGCTTATCAGCAAGCCCAAGATTATGGTCAAGATTTATATAATCAAGGCATGGATTACGGCCAGAATATATATAACCAAGGCCAAAACATGGCCAATCAGTACCAGCAACAGGCTCAGGACTACGGTCAGGGCCTTTATAACCAGGGCCAAAATTACATGAATCAAGCCCAAGGATATGGGCAAAACATGTATAACCAAGGGCAGCAGCAAGCTCAAGGAGCAATGAATCAATACAACCAAACACGTCAACAATTTAATGACACGTTAGGCGCTTTGAAACAGAGCTATCAACAACCAAATCAAGGGTATCAGCAACCAATGAATCCTTATGGTGGTCAAAATAATCAAGGATATGGCGGAATGCCATTCTCATACCCCTATTCATATTTTGGGTGATGTATGGAAGAGAAATTTATTGATAACGGAGTAGAGAGTCCTACAGAAGTTCCCGGCGTTGATATGCTTTTGTGTCATATGACCAAAGGCGAATGTGAAGGATTAGATAACTTACAAGGGGGTCCTTCTATTGATGATGATACAGGGTATAGAGAATATTCAAAATTAGGCACGATTATTGAAGATCCTGAAGTTCAAGAAATATTCAGGCTTGTTAAATCTGATCTATCTGATGATGGGAAATTATCACCTAAAGTTCATGAAGCTTATGAAATATCTAAAGAGCAATCGTTGCCTTTTAGAGAAGCACCTGCACAAAAAGAACCCCCTCAAAGCACGTTAGCTGAGATGGGAGAGGACGGCGATACGCAGATGGTATTGCTGCCAAAAAATTTAGCAGCATTTTTAATTGAAATGAATAATGGAGAATATTCATTAAATTCTGAGACTGGATTACTAGAATTTGGTTTTTTTAAAAACATTGGAAAAATGGTCTCACGCTTTGTTTCAAACCCAGTTAAAGCGGTTACTCATGGCGTTAAAAAATTATTTGGTCCTGAAGGCGTTCGTATTGCTGGAACCATAGGAGGCGCCATGTTAGGTGGGCCAATGGGCGCTGGCATAGGAAATGCTTTAGCACACAAAGTTACGGGCGCTAGTTGGGGGAAATCTTTAGGAAGAGGGTTTGAAACAGGGGCTTTGGCTTATGGAGCACAAGGATTAGGTCAAGCAGCTGGATTAAGTGGGGCAACACCTTACACAAGCGGATTTTTTGGAGGACAAAATGCTCTGGGAACCCTTTTAGGAGGTTCAGGCGGATTTGGTGCAGGTGCACCTGTTTATGATCGAGCCGGACAATTAATGTCTACCAGCGCATCAGGATTATCTAGTGCCGGTCAAGCGGGCCAAGCAGTTGCTAATAAAGCATTAGGAGTGGGCGCAGGAAGTTCAGGCGGTTCTGGATTGTTTAGCTCATTAGGAAGTATTGCGTCTAATCCAACCACTTTAATGTTGGGAATGACAGGCCTAAACATGCTTGCTGAAAAACAACGGATGAAAGAACAAAATAAATTTGCGGAAGAATTAGAAAGACGCAATGCACGGATGCAAGATCAATTGGGCATGAATTTACCCAAAATTGATATAAATCAACCTGGCAGAAAATTTATCCGCAATCCTAATTATGTATATGGAGGTGAAGAACCGCCTTATATAGAAGCACCGGCAGACGAATTAACGTTTAGAAAAGGCGGATTGGTAAAAAAAGCAAACCATAAAGAATTAGGTTCTTTTACAAAAAGCACAGGCATTTATGGCCCCGGAAACGGTCAAGATGACAAAATTCGGACCAAGATTCCCTCTGGCTCTTACATCATTGATGCAAGTTCTACTGCTGATTTGGGAGACGGTTCAAGTTCTTCAGGAATTAAAGTTTTAAAAGAACTTGAAAAGCACATAAAAAAGAAAGCTCCAGACCATTTGATTAAAAACGTGGCTAATTTTATTAAAAAAGACTCAAAGCCAATGCCAGTTTATTTAGCTAATGAGGAATTTAAGTTTGATCCTTTAACGGTGGCGTTAGCTGGCGGCGGTAGCACAGACAAAGGCGCTAAAATCTTTGAAAACATGGTCAAAAAAATTCGCAGTCATAAAAATAGTAATGGATTAGGGTTGCCGCCTAAAGCCCATCACCCAATTGAATACATGAAGATGACGTAAGGAGAATTTAGATGCCTCGTAATATTACAATTCAACCAACCGCTGAAGGAGATAAAGCGGCTCTGACAGCGCAAGGAAGAACAGGTTGGCAAAATCAGTTAATTCATGATTTATTGGATGCTTTAATCAAAGCTCAAAAAGATGAATATACTCCATTACCTTCTCGTTATCCGGTAGATAAAAAAGGAAATCTTTTACCAAATAGAGAAAGAAACTTAGTAGAAGATCGTTTATTAAAACGCCTAAAAATCAACAGAAATGCGGAAAAAGAATTAGCAAATAAGGTATATGCAGATGTAGATGAAAGATTTAGGCCCTATATTGAAGGATTAAAAGGGCAAACTCAAAAAGTAAGAGAACTGCTTTCTAATGATAGAAATATTCAATCTATCAGAGAAGGAATTGCGGCGGATGAACAAGAGCTTAATTATCAAGCAAAATTACATCAACTTGCACACGATTCACTGAATAAATACAACCCCAATCTAATAAATGATCGAATAAAACTTGCAGAGCAACTTAAGCAAGAGATGCCTGGTAAACAGCAGGCGTTGAGAGAATCATTAGAGAAAAAAAGACAATATTTACAAGATTACGAAAACGCTAGCAGTGCATTTTCTCAAGAAATCCCTGAAATAATCGATTTTCCCAGCGAAAGTTTAGGTTCTGAATTTCTTGCAAGTGAATCTATGAGTGATCCTTTGGTTCAGCAAGCAGTTAAAGACGATTATGATATTTCTAAAGATGCTATCAGAGATGTATTGCAAGGACCCTCTGGTAGGCGCAATGCGTTTTTAAATAAGTTAGAAGCAGGCGGAGAAAGCACTTTACCAGACGCTAGCCAAATTAGTGATTATTTATCGCACAGGAATGAAAAAGCTGGTTCAGCCATTTTAAATGAACTCACAGAGAATTATCTTACCAATATTCTACCTAAAGGAAACTTAGGGTTTATGAGTGGGGCTTGGAATAGTCCACAACGAGGCACACACCAACAATCTTTATTACGAAATATGCATAAAGATGCTTTCAATACCTTAATGAAGATGGAAGCAGACAACACTAAAGCGGGACTTGCAGAAGCAGGCGAACAACAAAAGCGCGGGTTATTCTCTGGACAATTAGGTTCAGAAGCTTTGAACAAAGGCATTGAAACTCAAGTGGGAGCAGCTCAAGGATTAGCAAATATTGAAAAAGCACAAGCAGCAGAAGAGTTTGGCGGTTTAGAAGCTCTTGCGCGTATAGGTCAGGAAAAACAACAAGCAGAAGAAAATAGATTGCTTGAAATGCAAAAAGAATTTCAAAAACAACAAAATCGTCCGGTTGAAAATATTTTACAAGCCTATCAAGCCGCTCAAAATATACCCAATCAAACTATGACCGATACGTTTGTTCAACAACAACAACCAAATTATTCAGCAATAGGTGGGTATGGATTGGGGAATCTTGCAACAGCCATGATGATGCCAGCCATGGGATATCAGGGGAGGAAAGCAGGAGGATTAGTACAAAAGTTTGCTGATGGTGGAATAGCGCTTCCTGGTATTCCTGATGATCAATATCGTCAAATGTTAGAAGAAGAAGCTCAACAAATGGCTGGAACGAAAGTTCAAGAAGTTAATCCTATGGCATCAGCTCTTGCAAAAATGACAGATGCAATGGCTCAGCGTTATACAGGGATGACCCCTATTGCGGGCTCATTGGTCGATAGTTATGAACAACGCGCAAAATCTCAAGAAGTTAATAAAGTGCGCGGTCTAAATTTAATGCAACAGATTCATGCATCACGAATTAAACAGCAAGAATTTTTGGCTGAAATGGATTATAAGAATCGAAAATTAAAGTCCGATGAATCTCAGCATTATGCAACGCTTGGCGAAACATCTCGTCATCATAAAACGATGGAAGAGATTGGGCGTGAACAAAAATCTAAATTAAAGCTTAATCAAGCAGATCAACAGATATTAAAAGATGCAAATAAAGCATTAAGCGGATCTGAAGATCTTTTGACAGAATTAGATAAAGCAGATGGATTGCTTGAAAAAATAGACACAGGGGATTGGAGCGCTCAAAATGCTTTAACAAAATCTCCCTATATTCAAGGAATGATCAGTAAAGGTGAACAAGCAGATTATGATGAATTTGATAAAATTTATGATGATTTTGCCAATAAATCAGCTTTAGCCTTTGGCTCAAAAGCAGGCGCAAGAGTGGTGGAATATTTGCGCAAAGCCAAACCTCATCGAGGAATGTCTAAAGAAGCTATAAAAAATATCAATTCAAATCTTCGTCACATGATTGAGCAGGAACAACAAAAAGCATTTTATGTAAATGAAGGATTAGAAAAAGGTATTGCCCCTACAAGTGCGTTAAGTGAATTTGTTAAAAGTTCTGCTGATAAAAGAAAAGATGGAAAACCTACAGAAGATAAAACATCTGAATCAACGGACATTTCACAAAAAAGTTCTGCTGAATTGAGAAAAATTGCAGGTTTAGAATGATTACCAAAGAACAAGCTTTAGCTGAACTTAAAAGACGTGGTGAATATGATGACGCACCTCAAGAAGTGGCACCTGAAACCTCCATCACTAAGGAACAAGCTTTAGCTGAACTCGAAAGGCGCGGTGAACTTCCCAGATCATTAAAAGAATACGGAGAAGAAGCCGTCCGCCAAGTTGGAAGAACAGGAAGAGGATTAGCTACAGGAATTGCCGGTATTTTAGATATTCCTAATCTTGCGGCGATGGGTTTACATGCAGCAGG
>Ga0181355_1000115_pt1 | contig 30103 bp, 32 predicted proteins | sample Fa13VDMM15DN_FD_130099 | JGI IMG/M metagenome (GOLD analysis project Ga0181355, IMG submission 130099) | Freshwater viral communities from Lake Michigan, USA - Fa13.VD.MM15.D.N | ecosystem: Environmental > Aquatic > Freshwater > Lake | place: USA: Michigan | collected 2013-09-23 | reverse complement strand
GACGCCATAGGCCGCGTTCCAAGCGGTGATCCAGGCGATCATGTCCGTGTTGATGGTGGTGACGGCATTTCCCGCCGCGTTCAGCGTGTGGGCCCAGGCAATGTCAGGCCGGAGGATGCCAGCCAGAAACTCCCAGCCAAACTCCATCCCCTCGACCAGCAACTTGTCGGTCTCGAAAGCCTTGAACAGGCCGCGCGCAGGGTTGTTGCTGACGATCTTGGCCCCTGGCGCGAACTGCAAACCGCCCAGCAGGGAGATGTCGATCTCGCCCGGCGAGGCCAGCATGTTGATGGGCCAGGTGCCACGAGGGATGATCGGATAGAGGCCGGGGACGGCAGCGATGGCGGCGCGCAGGGCAGGCGCGCTGGCCATGTCATCCGCCGTCAGGGTGACCTGAGACACCACCCGCGAAAGCTGGAGGGCGATGGCATCGTCTAGGTTCCGGTCGATCCGCACATCGCCGTCGCCATCGAACTCCAGCAGGTTGTCAGCCCTGTCTGCGGCCGAGGGCAGGACAACCTCATCATCGCCCAGTGGCAGCTTGAACGCCCGGCCGGCCTCGTCCCGCAGATACTGGGTCTGCATCGCCAGCCGGTCGAGGGCGGTCTCCAGTGTCGTCGCATTGAACCGGCTCTGGTTTTCAAAGGCCGAGGACTGCTCCAGGGTCACCACCCTGCGCAGATAGATTTCATAGCCGGTGGCATAGGTGGTCACGGTCGTGACGTTGCCGCCACCGTCATTGCCGACGCCCGAAACAGTGTAGTTGGTCGTCAGCGCCAGGGTCGTCCGAACGCCGGCCGCACTGATGAGGATGACTTCGATCTCGTCACTGGCGTCGATGCGAAAGGCATACGGAAAGGCCGTGGTGGCGCCGTTGCAGAGAAACGGGCCGGCGTCGGAAATCGTGGTGGCGAGCGTCACTGGCGGCTCCGGCAGGAAGTCGCCTCTAGGGTCCGGTGCTTCGGGTTTGGACTGCTACCGCTCGTAGATGCTGTAGGCCTTCGATGTCCCTGCGCAGAACAGGGTTCCCGCAGTGCCGGGCGCCTCACCGTCCAGGAACTTCAGGGCGGATCCGGCCGGCACGACAATGCCGATAGCCGCGGTCGCAGTCCCAGACGGCCGGTAGGTCATGACCGTGTCGCTGTTGTTCGAGATGATCAGCGCCGTCCGGTTTGCACTGGCGGCGATGGCCACCGTGGTGTTGGTCAGCGTCCCGGTGGTTTCGGTATATGTGGCCATGGTGTCCTCCAGAGCCCGCAGGGTCGATGCTTCGCCCCGGCGGCGCTACTCCTGATCCTTCTGCGGGCCCTTCGCCAGGCCATAGAGAAACTCTCCGACATTCTCGGGGTTCTGGTCGCCGTCGATCATGTCGAACAGATACTGGACCGTGCTGGACGGCTGGCCGGTGGGCAGGCCCACGAAATATCCGGGGGTCTGTATGGCATGCTTGATCCAGCGGTCGCCGGGCTCGCCGTCCTTCACCAGCTTGATGATGTCGCCCAGCAGATCCTCGACACTGCCCACCACGCCAACCAGGGGGGTCGGGCTATACTCGGTGTATTTGCCCCGCGCCTTCCGCTCGAGATAGCCGGTGACATCGCGAACCAGTGGAACGCCCGCCCACATATTGGCGAAGACCTTCCAGGCGCCCCACTCCAGCCAGCCCTCGTCATCCTCGAAATCGGGCAGATCTCCGGTCAGGATGGCGCCGGCCAATGGCGCGGCGATCAGCATCCAGAACGACATGTTGAGCGCCGGCATGATGTCGCCTCGCGCAGCCATCCGCCCCGCGTCCCGCTGGCGCTGATACTGGACGTTGAAGTAGCTGTAGAACAGGGTGAACAGCTTCATGAACTCGGTGTTGGGAGCCTGGAACGCAGCCAGATCCTTCGCCCGACCCGACCCCTGCGAAGCCCTGACGGCCTTGTCAGAGGCCGCAATGGCGTCGTCCTCGGACATCCCCTGGCTGATCGCCTTGTTATAGGCCCCCAGCCATGTGGGCAGGGCCACGACATAGCGGTCCATGAAACCGATATGCATGAAAGCGGCTCGTCGGATCGGATCCAGCAGGCCCTGGCCCTCTTCAAAATCCCGCATCGCATCGCGCAGATCGCGGTCCAGTTCCCGGCCCCGCTGCTCCATCTCAGGGCTGCGGCTGAACACGAAATCCAGATTGCCGGTCGCAACCAGGCGCACGGTTTCGGCCGTCCCCTTGGCCACCCATTCGGGCCCGATCACCGCGGCCGAAGACGTCAGGCCAGCCACCTGGGCCAGGCCGGTCGAGACCCGGAAGCCCATGGCCACGATCTGGAAATTGACCCGGGCCTTGCGGATAAACTTCTCCCAACCTTCCAGCTCACGGGATGGAACGACCTGATCGACCACCTGCCTCTGCAGCCAGGGCATCAGCAGATTGTAATACTCGGGCCCCAGCTTGGCCTGGATGATCTGCCGGACCCGGCTGTCCTCAATGATCTTTTTTGCCGACATGACGAACTCGGCATAGGCGATCCGCTTGATCACCTTGTTGACATGACCGCCCAGCACCCGGGACACCGACAGGGTGATGGGCGCCGCAAAGCCCGTGCGAGCCTGGGTGTGACCCTTCGGCGTCCCGGTGCTGTAGAAGACGCCGTTGAACATATCGGCCGCTTCCTTGGCCGCCCATTCCGGCGCCTTGTCGGTGCGCTCATAGTCATAGACCACGGGATAGTAGCCGCCGGGCAGGGTGCCAAAGGGTGTGACGACCGGCTGGTGAATGACGGCTTCAGGCGCGACACCCGACATTTTGCGTTCTGTCGCGACAATGTCGGGCCATAGGCTCCCGACCGTTGTCCAGACGCCCTGGACATAGGCCCACTCTTCCTTCGTCAGGTTCTGGTTCAGCACGTTCAGGATGGTATCGGGGTTCCAGCCATAGCCACGCGCCAGCTTGTCGAGGTTGGAGGTGTTGCCCACGTTCAGGGCCATGGCGATCAGGTCGCCGCGCTGCAGCTTAATGGGCTGGCCGGTGCGCGGCTCGATCAGCAGGGGCGAGGTCCATGCCTTCAGCCATGCCTTCCGCTGCGCCTTGGGCACGGCCTCGCGGTGTTCGCCGAGGGCCTTGCTGATCTTCTCCCGCAGCTGGCCTTCCAGGTTGGCGGCATCCGTCGCCGGCCGGATCAGCAGGCGGTTGAAGATTCCGTTGACGTCACCCCGATCCAGCCAGTCAAGCACCGTCTCGACCTTGATCAGGGCTGCATCAGCCAGTGCCCCCCAGTTCTCCTTGGGATTAGCGATGGACAGGTCGCGCACCGTCGGCAGATCCTGCGTCTGCGCCTGGGCCTCGTCGATGACCGCCTCGAAATCGCGTTGCTCTTTACCATCCAGCAGCTTCTGTTTCAGAGTGCCCAATTTGGCGATGGACCGGACGGTGTCATAGAGCCCACTCAACTCTTCCATGGTCATGTTGACATAGGAGGTCTTGCCGGCCCGGTTCAGCAGGGCCTCCGAGATGACGACCTCTTCGTTTGCCGCCCGCTTTGCCTGCACCCATGCCGCCAGGGACGCCCGGCGATCTGCCCCGCGCAGGGTGGTCGGCGCGAAATCATACTGCTCGAGCAGGGCATGGATCTGCTCGAGGTAGTCCTGATCCATCCCCTTCAGGGTGCGGGCCTTGGCATAGCGCGAGAACAGCTTGACCGCCCGTTCCGCCATGGCCGCAGCCTTGGTGGACTCGTTGTAGAGCAGATGGTTCAGGGTCTGGGTCTGCTTCTCCTTCAGGGCCGTGGCGTTGTCGCCCTTGGCTGCAGCCTGCTGGGCGGCATTGGCCGCCTTGCGCTCTGCCCGAAGGTATCGGTCGGTCCTGGTCGCATCGCGCATCTTCTTGGCCGCGACCGTCGCCCGGGCCCATTCCCGCAGCATCTGCAGCGGTGTCGGATTCTGGCCGACCTTGCGCCCCAGGGCCCTCAGTTCCTCGGCCAGCACCTCGCCCTGGCGCTCGTGGTGGATGGCGTCCATGGCCTCGCGCTGGATCGACCCGTCCGTGAAGGGGTCGCCATGGCGCTCGGTCTGGATCCGCGCCACCTCGGCATCGATCCGCGCCGTGCGCACCGACCGCTTGTCGTTCTTGGCCTTCATGGCCTGGCGCTCGGCCTCGATGGACATCAGGCCCAGCAGCATCTCCTGGCCGGACTGGTAGCCCGCCACGTCAGCGAGGCTGTCAGGATGGATTCCGCCCTTGTCCGAGATCAGGGGCGGCACCCCCTTGGGCAGCAGCGCCAACGCACTGGCATCCCCCAGGACATCGATCACAGCTTCCCGGCTCAGGGCCTGGCGGTTGGAGCGCAGCCAGTTCAGCGCCCTCATCTCCGGCGCCGCATCGACCGTCTCGATTGCCTCAGGCCGCAGATCCTCGGCCTCGGCCTTCCATTCCGCCGTCCGCTCCCGGGTGATGGCGTTCATCACCTTGACCAGCAGGGCGTCGTGGGTGGCGTCCTTCGACCGCTCGACCGCCTTGTTGTAGGCAGTGAACTCGGCCTCGGTCATGCCGGCTTCCATCGCCGTGGTGAACATGGGATCGGCCGACACGCTCTGACGGGCCGCCTCGATCTCGGCATCCGTCGCCAGCAGGCGGTCCATGACCCCCCGGATGTCGTCATTGATCGGCGTGTTCAGGCCAGCCACCGTCCGGTAGATGCTCTTGAGCCAGGACCGGAATTTGGAGAAGGCCCCCCTCAGCGCCTGCGATGGTGCCTTGCCTTCCATCAGATAGGCCTCGGTAGCCCGGGCCCAGGCTTCGTGCTGCTCGACCGGATCCACCAGGCCGTTCTTGTCGAACCAGTTGTTGATGATGTCCAGCTCGGCCGCCGCCGAGACACTGCCCATCGCCGCGTCCTGGCGCAGTTCCTCGAGCCACAGGTGGCCACCCTCATGCAGCAGGGTCGAGAGGTCGCGAGACTCGAACAGGGTGATGATCCGCGACATATCGCTCATCAGGTCGATGCGACCACGCGGCGCCATGCCGGAACCGTCGGCGGGCTGGAAGAACAGACGGGGATCGGCCGGGTCAAAGGCGCCAGAGTTGCCAGCGGCGGCCTTGATCTGGGTATTATTGAACACCGCATAGGTGGTGGTCGTCTTGGTCTTGGCGGTGTTTTTGTAGTCGTCCTTGACGTTTCGGATGATGACGCCGTCGTTGCCGGCGCCCTGGGCGATCTCAATGACGTCAGTCGTCTTTCCGTGCGCCTGCGCCTCGCGCCATTCCTTGCCGCCGCCGTCTACCCGGCTGGGATTTTCAATGCGCAGATAGACCGCCACCACGGCCGGCTCCGCGCCCTGGTAGTCAAATGCCCTGCGCGGATCCGCATAAGACCTGGCAGTGCCCCGATCAGGCGTAAACCAGTGAACCCCTTGGCGGTCGCCGCCATATCTCTGGTCGCTGGACTTGAACGCACCGTCAGGACTAGCGAGACCGCGCGCGTCAGGAGCGCCGTGATAAAGCACCATCGGCCGACCACTAGCGTCAACGGCTTGGCTGTCCCCAAACCACGCCCAAAAGGCGCGCAGGCCTGCTTCGGTCTCCGCAATCGGCGACCCCGCACTGTTCAAAACTGATCGCGTCCGGCCATCAATCGTAATGGTCGAGCCGGTAAAATTGCCCTGCGCCGACTGGAAGTAGGACGCCTGGCCTACTTCGCCTTGCGCTTCTGCATCAGTTCTGGCGGGATTTCCGCCTCTGTCTCCCAGCCCTCCGGGGGACCGTCCGGGTAGACTACGTCCAGCCAGTTCTCCATCGTAACTGGTAGGCCGTGCATCTCCAGATACTCCACCGCCGGGTCCTTCCCAGGTTGGGGCCTCGATGCCCCCGGCGAGGTCTTCGATTGCTCTTCGGGTTTCATCAATAGTGGCCCTTCCCTGTTCGAACGCGCGCCAGGCGGCGTTGACCTGCCCGGTCAGCGAGTTCTCGTCCTTCGCCCGCTTGGCCTTGGCCTCGAATAGGCCTCGGATGGCCTCCCAGGTGATCGACTGCATCTCGCGGGGCAGGACACCCCGCGCAGCGGCGGCGCTCCGGTAGGCGTCTGCGTAAATACCATAGACGCCCTGGATGCCAAAGTCCGCCGCGTTCTTGGCCGCGCGCCAGTTGGGGGCTTGCTGGTCTGGCGCAGGAGAGGAGCCGAAATTGTGATGCACCTCGGCGCTGCTGCCAGACAGTGGGCGCAGCAGCGCCGCTGCGACGGCGTGGGTGTCGATAGTGACGTCGCCGCCATCATTTGGCGCGATCAGGTTGTTGTAGAAACTGCGGACCTTGTGCTTCCCCCCCATGTTGCCCGAGATGTTCTCGCGCGAGGTGTCGGCCAAGACGGCGAGAGCCTTCGCAATCTCAACATTGGAGCCCCAGGACACCTTGCCGGTGGCCTCACCGATAAAGTCACCTTCTGGCGTCGTGATCCGAAAGCCACGCGGGTTGTAGGTCTCGTCGTAGATGCGGACCCACATTGCGCGATGGACGCGCACATCCACCTCATTCAGGCTTTTGCCACTGATCGCGTCCAAGCCCGGGGCATAGGCGGGCTTGTCGTAAATGCGCCGGGCCGTTTCAGCCATCTGCTCGTCGAAGACATGGTCGCCCTTGTGGGACGTGATGTCCAAGATGCGCTCGGCCAGAGAGACGTTCTGATACCAGTCCTTCTGCGGCGACAGGGACGCAATGACCGCCGCCACAGCGCGGGGCGGGACACCAAACCGCTCACCCCATCGAACGGCCAGCGCGTTGCCGCCGTCGTACCAAAGGCGCGACCTGTTGCGAGTTTCCTCGGGAACCTGATCGAACAGCCACAGCAGGTTGGCCTCGACGAAGTTCATGAAGTCGCGGATCACCCCCTCCGGGGAGTTCGCCGAACTGCGGAAGCCTGGATAGGTTCGGATCAGTTCGGCATTGTATTCCAGCACCCGCTCATTCCGCGTCATCGGCTCAAGGCCGACATCCAGCACCTCGGCCAGGGGGTCTTCCTGGGCGCGCATTGTGGAAGGCTGCCTGGTGCTGATCCGTTCGGAAGCGCCAATGACCGGCGCGTCCGACATGGCAGGCCTCGCCTGCTCGTTCGTGGCGGTGTCCACCCCGCCCTGGAACAGTGACGTCACAGGCCTCTGCAAAAAGCTGCCGTGAACCTCAAAATCGCCCTCTGGCGTCGGATACATAACTTCCCGAACGTCAAACACCTCGGCAATGAACGGGCCATTCTTGCCGCGCGAATATCCGACGATTGCATCAAAGCCCGCCTCGCGGACCACATGGGCAATGATGTTTTCCTGCAGTGCGTATCTGAGCTGATTGCCCTGCTGGCTGTTCGCGGCAAGGTGCCAGGCCATGTCCGAGTCGGCGCCATACTCCTCAAGCAGCTTTGAAACGGCCTCATCCAGCAGGCCAGCCTTGCGCAGCACATGCGCCCCGCCAGAGACATGCTTCACATCGCGCACCAGCTTCTCGAAAGCGGCCTTGCCCTTCACCGCAATGAAGGCGGCCTCTGGCGCCTTGCCTCCCGTCGATCCTTTGACGAACAGTGGCGCGCGGATAAGGGTCTCCCCCTCAATCCTGTCGCTGCCTCCATAGTATTGCCCGGGCCCTGGCTTGCGATAGTGGCGCTCGTTGCTGCTCCCCTTGGGCAGATAGAACACGCCGGTGCGGACTGAGGTGTCACCGTGTTGCTCCACCTTCTGATAGCGCACCAGGGTGATCTTCAGCCCGTCCGGCGTGATTTCCGCCGTTGGCGTGTTGGCTACCGCCTCCGCAAACAGGGGATCGGTGGGCAGGTTGACGTCATAGGCCAGGGCGCGGGCCGCATCAGGCGGCACCTGCTCATACCCCATCGCCCCCTGCGGATCCGCCGCATAGGCCTCGACCGCAGCCTTGATCTGCTCGTTGGTCACCTGGGGATCGCCGACGTCCAGGCCCAGCCGGCCCAGAATCTCGTCCAGCTGCTCGACCGCCTGCCCGAAATCCTCGCGGGCCTGGGTGGTCCGGCTTTGCGCATCACTGGGGAATTGCAGCCGCCCGGCCAGTTCTTCCTGCACCGCTGCCAGCAAGGCCTCTTCGGTCGGCTCGGTGATATAGCCGACATCGAAGGCCTTCTCGGCCATCCGCTCGGCGCCATAGTTGACCGTGTCGGTCGGATCCTTGACGTCCCGGATCAGCTTGCGCCGGCCAACCTTTTTGTTTTTGATATGCCAGGTGCCGGCATCCATCCTGGCCAGTTCGCCGCCGGTGTCCACGATCCCGCCCTGCTTGGACACAAAGGACAGCAGGGATGGGCCGAACAGTGCCTCGCCGGCATCAGGCTTGGCCCTCACGCGCAGGGCGTTGATGACCACGTCCAGCATGGTGCGGCGGGTGTTCAGGGCCTCCGGCATGGCCGCCCGCACACTGACCTGGGAGGCGTTGAAGGCCTCCAGGGCGTCGGCATACAACTCAGGAGACCGCGCCGCCCGGGCAGCGTAGCGAGCCGCCCAGAGTTCGGCATACTGCCGGGCCACATCCGGGACATAGCCCGCGTCGAGGGCTTGGCCGTAGAGGGTCTGGTAGACCTGCTCGGCCGGCGCCGCCGCTTCCAGTTCCGCCGCCGACTGATCCAGCACCTTCTGCGCCGCGTCCTGCAGGCCGTCGTCCCGGCCGGCGTCAAACTCCGCAGCTTCCCGCAGGCTCATGGAGCCCGATCCGATCCTCAGGTCTTCGCGGAAGGCGTCATGGTGTTGGGGGGCGATCTTGCTCAGATAGACCGAGGTATCGACCACGATGTCAGCGTCGGCCGCCATGGCCTCCTGCATCTGGTCAGCGATACCCCACTCATCCAGCACGGCATCGACATCATCGAACCTGCGGGCCTGCAGGTAGGCCATCACCGCCTTGGCCGGGATGTGGACCTCTCCCTCGGTCACGCCCTCCAGAAAGGCCCTCATGGCCTCTGGATCGCGCGCCGTCAGGGGGTTGGCGCTGACCTCCTGCACCAGGTCGTCGAGTTTCGCGGCGTCGTCCTTTGCCGACTCAGCCTTCCTGGATTCACCCGAGAAGGCCTCCAGGGTGCCGGTCCCCGCCCGCATCACGCCGCCGAAACCAGCGCCGCCTGCCGCAGCCGCCAGGGTTTCATCCAGCAGGGCGGCGCCATCGACGCCCTTCTTGGTTCCGACCGTTGCGCCCAGGCTTTCCAGAACCTGCTGCCCAGCTTCGGTCAGGCCCTCTTTCAGGCTGGCCTTGCCGACCGCGGCGGGAACACCCTTCAGGCCACCCTTCAGCGCATCATCGAGGCCAAGGATCCCGCGCGTTCCCAGCCGCTCCAGCGCCGCCGATCCAGCTGCCGCCGGTAGGGCCGCGAACAGGTCTTCGACCGTCGCCTCCTGGCGTCCGTCATTGGTCGCACGGTCGCCGCCGATCTCGCCGGTGCGCGCCGCCACATAGGCCGGCAGGGCCAGAACGGCAGCAGCCATGTCTGGCGCCGAGACGATCCCCTGCTCCAGCGCGAACGGCAGGAACTTGGTCACCGGCTGGCGCTTCACATCCTCCCAGGACGTCCCCGGCTTGTAGGCGGTCTTGAACCCCTCGCCGGCACGGATCGCCTGTTCAGCATACCCGCCGCCGGTCAGGCTCTGCTTTTCCGCAGGCGTCTGCATCCTGCCCTTCACACCCTTCGGCGTGAACTCGATGATGGTCGGGATGCCGAGCGCCTCGGCGCCCGCGGCCAGCAGATCGGCCGGCCGGTCTACCAGGCCGAACAACGTCCGCCCAAGACCTGCCGCCAGTTGGGGCACCCGCTCGACAATCCCCGAAGAGAGGTTGCCGGCCGGGCTTTCCGCAAACGCCTTCAAATAGTCGAACCCGAACACCTCACCACGCGGGGTCAGGTCCATCGATCCAGCAGGGACGCGCTTGGCCTTCTGCTCTATCCTCGCCAGGGCCTCGGTCTGGTCATGGGCAATGGCCGCATGATCAGGGTTGGTCAGGAATTGACGGGTCGCCGGGGCCTTCTCCAGCACACCCATGATCTGCTTGGTGCGCGCCTCCTGCTCGGTCGATGGGTCGGCCAGCACCATGTCCGGCGTGATGCCCAGAGCGTCGGCAACCTTCTTGGCCGTCGCCGCCCGCTCTGCTGGAACAGCCACCGCGCCGAGAACCACGCCGCCCCGCTGCATCCGCTCGCGGCGTTCGATCTCTTCCAGAATGCTCATCTATTGTTCATCCAGAGCAAAGAGGCCGGTTCGCAGGCCATTGCGGTAGACGATCCGCACATCGTTTTCGGTCGCAGGGCGGCCGGCCGCGACAAGCTCTTTTCTGATCCGGTCGCCCAGGCCCTTGGGCACGACAGTGTCGCCCTTCTCCCCGGCATCGACGGCAAAGGCCCTGACCCTCTTTTGCGTCCAATCGCCAGGCTTGCTGACATCGACAGTCCGCAACAGATCCCGCGACAGGCCCAGGATGACACCATCGTCTGGCTCTTTGCCGTTGGCCTGCCGCCACCGGCTGACCTCGTTCCACAGGGCCGACTCGAACCGCGCGATGGCCTCGGCGTCTCTCCGGGGATCTAGGCCCACGGCGCGCAGCTGCCGATCCGCCACGCCACTGATCCGGCTCATGGACGCCTGTTCGCCCGCGTTGAACTTGCCCTTCTTGGCGTCTGCCAATCGCCCCGCCCACTTGTCGAAGTCCTCGGGCGACAGCTTGTCGAAGAAGTCCAATGCGTTCAGTTCGGCGAACTTTTTGGGGTTGCTGTAGTAGGCCTCGGACAGGGCCTTCTCGGTCAGCGGGTCGCTCTTCCCGGTGGTGCGCGCCGAAGCTGTTGCGAAGCCATCCTTTACCGAGCGCAGTTGCTCAGGGCTCAGGTTTCCCAGGATGGACGAGGAAATCTGGGTCCATGATGTGACGCCACTTCCTGCGGTGATGAACGGCTGGACGGCATCCCAGGCCTTCTGTTCCCGCTCTCGCTTGACCCCTTGCAGCCGCGTCCACTCGCCCTGCGCTGCGGCCCTGAGGACGTCTCTCCGCTGGCGGTTTCCGCCGGCCACGACGTCAGCATAATTGCGCCACTCTTCCTGGGTCGCGTCAGGGCCTGGCAGTGGGGGGGGCGGCCGGCCCATGACCGTCCTGGGATCGATCTTGGTTTCGCCGTCCACATCGGTCAGCGTGAAATGCAGATGGGGGCCGGTGCTGTTGCCGGTGCTGCCGACCTTGCCCAGCACCGATCCACCGGCCAGCTGGTCGCCCTGCTCGACGCCATAGCTTTCCAGGTGGGAGTAGCTGCTGACCCGGCCATCCCGGTGCTTGATCTTTACAAAATTGCCAGACTTGGCATCGCTGCCGACCTCGATGACCTCGCCCGCCGCAGTGGCTTTGACCGGCGAGCCAGCCGGCGCCTTGATGTCTACCCCGGTATGGAAGGTGCTGGCGCCCGCCAGTGGGGCTTTGCGTGGCCCAAAGCCGGAACCGACATCACCCGCCACCGGCATGGAGAAGCCACCGCCACCATCGCGCAGAAACTCGGCCCCCTCGGTCACGGCGATCTGAGCATCGCGCTTCATCGACTGCTCATGAACCTTCAGCCCGGCTTCCGTTTTCTGGGCGACGGTCATCTCCCACCCGTGTTGCTCCAGGTAGGCTTCGGCCTCGTCGGTCTTGTCTTCGGCCCGCAACCTGTCGAGGACCGTCATGTGGATCGCGCCGGTCCTGGACAGCTTTTCCACTTCCCGTGTTGCCGGATGGAGCCCCTGCGCATCGAAGTTGTCGTCCATGGCGCCGTCGTAGGCGCCCCTGGCCGCTTCAATCTTGGCGGGGTCGGTCTCGGTCAGCAGCGTCTGGGCAAACGCCTCGCCGGCCTGGAATGCTCGAGAAGCCGCCGCACCACGGTAAGCAGCGACCCCCTCCTTCGAGGCATACTCGTTGATGCTGTCGAGGCTGGACTGGTGGCGCCTGTCCAGAAGGTCAGTCAGAACCCGCCGCTCCTGCACCGTGGTGGCTGTTTTCAGGAGTTCGTCACGCTTGACGGCATAGGCCTTCTCGATCACCGGCCGGGCATTGACAGCCTCCTGCCCCGGCTTCTTGAACAGGCCGTTTTCGCCCCACCGCTGCTCACGGTCGAACGTCATCCACTCGACGTCCCGCTGCATCACTGCGGTCTTGATGCGCTGGTCCTCGACCTTCTGCAGGTCTTCCGCCACGTTGCCGAGCGCCTGCCCAGCCTGCGTCAGGCCCTGGGCGATGTCAGACCCGAAGGCGCGCGGATCCATACGCACGTCCGGCAGGGGTGCGGTCTGGACGCTCTGGCCCTCAAGGATGGGGACTCTTGCCATGATTTAGCCTGGGGCTGAATTGCTCTTGTAGGAGGTGTAGGCTTTCGAGGCGCCAGACAGCAGGGTGGAGCCGGCATTCAGTGCGCCGCCGATCAGGGCTCCCCGCCCAGCCGCCCGTTGCATGGCGCCCTCGACGCTATAGCCCCAGCCTGCGCGGTTGCGATTGTCCCGCACACGGCGCTGGTCTTCGCGTTGGGTGAGCAGGGTGTCCTGCTGGATCTGGGCTGCGGCGCCGTAATCCAGTTCGACGCCATTGGCCGCCAGCGCCGCCCTCTGCTGGCCACGGAAGCTGGCCTGCTGCTTGGCGAGATCAGACGCCGCCTGGTCGCCCCTGGCCAATGCGTCCTTGGCCTGCGCTGCAGCCGCCTCGCTTGCCGCCTGTGCCTGCTGATATTGCCCGACCCCCGCCGTGATGGCCCCCACGGTGGACACTGCAGTCGATGCCAGCAGCAGCTGGGACGCGGTCAGGCCGGCAGCAGCGGTGCCGGCAGCAGCAGCGCCCGCCCCCGCCGCCGCGGCCCCGGCAACACTGGCGCCAGCAGCAGCGGCCCCTGCCCCGGCAGCTGCAGCCCCGGCGCCACCAGCGCCAGCAGCAAGGAGAGGGATCGCGGCGAGAAGGGGGGGACACATCGCGTCAGGGCTCCAGGAAGAAACGCACCATCGGTTCGCCCCCTACGGTGTGTGCTTCGGGCTCGAACTGAAAGCCCAGCCGCCGGATCAGCCTTCGCGCTTTGTCATTGTCCCGGTGGACATGGTTTTCCATGCGGGGGAAGCGGGCCTTCATCTGCCCGAAATAGACCGGATAGAGCCGCATCATGGTCCGGCCCTGGCGATAGACCTCCTCGGTCCCCAGCATCCAGGGATGTCCGATTCCGTCGATCAGGGAGACCGCGGCAACGCCGAGCATGGCCACCGGCCGTTCATTGACCAGCGCCGTCCAGACCATGTGGGAGCCGGCCAGCCCTGTTTTCAGGGCCCGCACAGGAGACGCCCCAAAGGCTGCGCACTCGCGCACGTCCCAGGCCCTCATATCCCGCGCTATGGGGGCGATGTGCCACGCCTGCGCGGGTTCGACCGTGACCGTCATCCGCCGATCTGGATGGAGGGGAACACGCCGGTAATGGTGGCCGGCAGGGGGCTGGACTGCACCAGGACGAAGGTCGGGTTGGTTGACCAGGTCGGCTCCAGCTTGACGTCCACGTCCCCGGTGAACAGGGCCGGTGCATCGCCGTAGTCGTCCGCGTCCGTCCGGTCCTCGACATCGAACAGGCTGTCCTCTGAGATTCCGTAGGACAGGCCCCGGGTGTTCTCGAGCCGGATGGTCAGCATGTTGAGGGACTTCTTCACCCCCTGCGTCGAGCCGTTCGGCGATGCAAAGCCCGGCGGCAGGGTCTCGATCAGGGCGGTGTAGGGCAGGCCGATCACCGCAGCGGTGGTCGCCTCGGCCAGCGTCACCGCCCCGCCGGTGACCACCAGGCCGCTCTCGACCGCGCCGTCCGATACCGCCGAGACGGTTTCGCCCTCGAGATGCTCGAGCCCCGAGATGGTCGTCGCCGAGGCGCCGGAATAGCTGATGGCGCTGTCCAGGTAGACGGCATCGGCCAGGTCTTCCCACAGGGCCGAGGCCAGCTGCTCGACATACTGGCGGGTCACCCCGTCGATCTCCCGCTCCACGACCATGTAGAGGGTGTCCTCGCCGTCCTGGGGGATGCAGGCCACGCTCTTGACCAGACCGCCGGGCAGCTCGCACTTGGCCCAGCCCCAGACGTCCTGCTCGAGTTCCCACGTCAGGGCGTAGAGGGCGCCGTCATCACCCACCGCCCAGAGGGTCGAGAGCGGGTGCTGGGTGTAGGCCTGGTCGATGATGGTCCGGCCCTTGAACAGGTGCGGGGCGAAGATGGTGAGGTCGGATCCGCGATAGCCATCCGTGTCGAATTGATAGCCGAGGGTCCGCAGCTGGGCGCCACGGGCCTGCCAGTAGAGGGTGACGGAATCGATCACCGCAGGCCGGACATTCGAGGATCCGCGATAGGCCTGCACCCGGCTGATGAAGGATGCCGGCGAGATGAAATCCGACTGGCCCCCGCCGTTGATCCGAAACACCGCGGCCGAGGTGAAGGCGAGCAGGTCTTCCAGCGGGACCAGGTGCTGGATCACGTTGACCTCGCGCGCCACCAGGCCGGCCGTAATCGCGTCGTCTGCCCGCAGGGGGTAGGAGACATTCATGTTCTCGAACGACCCAGACCTCGAGGAGAAAAACCCGTTGGGCTTGTTGGTCGTCCCGCCCCAGCACAGTCGCTGTTCGAAGAAGGTGACAGCCCCCGGCCAGTCCCCGGCCCCACTGAAGGGGTCGCGTGCGGTGGGTGGCGTGTCGGTCGAGTCCTGGTCGATGCCGTCGTCCACCATGGTCAGCTGGTCGGTGGAGCCCATGAAGCCCAGGACGCCGCCCTGCTGCTTGTAGACGCGGTATCGATCTGCGCCGGTCGCGGCCGACCATGAGATGGTGTGCTTGTTGGTGTCGCCGCCGCCGTCATTGGCCAGCCGGCCAGACGCGACAGTGACCATGGACGACACCACGCTTTCGTCGCCGGTCTCGGTGTCGAGGGAGGTGACGAAGTAGTCGTATTGGATGCCAGACCCGCCGCCAGTCTCGACCACGCCCACGCCGGTCGGGGCCGCCAGGGTGGTCGCGAAGGACACCGAATTGAGGGTCCAGTCGTTGTGGTCGATCCGCGCCAGCTTTCGCGGCGCATAGCCGGTATGGGCCAGATACATGACGTCAGCCGATTGCTCGAACCGCAGGTCGAACAGGTCCGTCGCAGCATAGGGCGTGGTCAGTTCATAGAGCGGCGTGGCGGTCCCTGCCGATCCATAGGCGGTCATGCCGACGGTCGAGATGTAGTCGCCGTTGACGTCCTTCAGCTGGAAGGTGTTCGTCGCAGCGTCCGAGACATAGAGGGTCCGGCCGTTCAGCTGGGTGGTGCCAACGATGCCGGCTAGATAGACCTCGGTCCCGTTCGCCAGTCCGTGCGCCGTCGCGGTGATGACGCCGGGGGAGGCGATGGTGATGCCACTGATCGTGGCGCCGGTGGCGTCCAGCACATATGCGCCGTCCTTGATGACGCGCATCTTCTCGTCGCTGAACTCCAGCACATAGGCCTGGGTGGTCGAAAACCGAAACGGGATCAGCCGGGCCGGTCCTGTCTTGCCAGCCACAGTCCCCGTCAGCAGGGTGCCTGGCCTCATGGTCACGCCGCCGTATTTCATCACCAGGAAATTGCGGCACCGCTTCAGTGCGGTCTCATACTTGGCGGTGTCGATCCGCGAATAGAGAGCCGGAGCGATCTCGCCGCCCGCAAAGGATGGCTTGTCGTAACGCATCAGGCCCTCGCCTTGATCCAGTCAGGGGTGCGCTCGGCAGTGGCCGGCTGTCGCTGGCGATCCATCACCCGCGCTTCCTCGAGGGCGTCCCTGGCAAGCCCCAGCAGAGCGGCCTTGCGCTCGTCCCGCTGGGTCAGGAAGCCGGAGACCCTGGCCGCCAGGTCGAGGTAGAGCGCCTTGGCCACCAGGGGCGGCAGGTCGGTCGCCACGATGTCGTTGCGCACATAGCGCAGGATGGCGTCTTCCTCATTCGTGAACAGCTTGGTCCCCTGCAGGTCGTAGGGGATGGCCCGCCCGTTCAGGAGATCCGCCGCATAGGCCTCGCCGGGCTCGGCCGGATAGGCCTGCATCCACTGGGCCACCACAATGGCCAGGGGTTTGGCGCAGTCGCTGGGCACCTGGTAGGCGAAAGCCCATTCGGTGTCCCGGGTGTTGGTGAGTTCCGCCAGGACGGCCTGCTTGACGGCAAAGCGCCAGTTGTAGCGGTCGATCAGTTCCGACAGGCAGGCGGCATAGAAGCGGCGACAGGCCTTGGCTTCGGGACTGTTCTCGGCATCAGAGACCACAGCCGCGGCCGGCACCTCGGCGAGCGCCAGATTGAACAGGTCGGTTTTGCTGTAGGACACTGGGGCCTCATGAAAAAGGCGGGCCGCACCGGACCCGCCTCAATCGTTCGGTGCTTCGGGCCTTCGAGTTAAGCCCCGTCGCGCGCCGCCCGGCCGGCGTTGCGGGCCTTGCGCAGATCGGTGAGGCTGTCGCGAGGATCGAACGGGATGGTCATGCCCTCGAGGTCGGCGATGATTTCCGTCCTGGTCAGACCCCGGCCGTCTGAATACCGGTTCTTCTCGGCCTCGACCCGCTTGCGGTCCTGCTTCTGGATATCGCTCAGGGTGGCCGGCTCATCGCCTCGCATCACCACGTCTGGGCTCTGCGATCTGGCGCGGTTCAGGCGGTCCACCAGATCGTTCTGGGGCCCGCTCTCGGCTTCAGGGGTTGGCAGCTCGCCCTGCTTGCCATCCTGGGGCCAGGGCTCCTGCCCTTCCACCAGTTCCAGGGCGGCGCCGGCGGGGCCTGGATAATCGACAATCTCGCCCGGCTCATAGATGCGCACATAGTGGAAGCGGCGGCCGGTCTTGACCCGATACTGGGGCATGTCGTGTCTTTCTCTAGGGGATGGGGAGCGGCGGGCGGCTACCCATCGGCAACCGCCCGCCCAGGCCCCCGACGCTCCCCAGCGCCATCAGGAGCCTATGGCATCCAGCTAGAAGGAGCTGGCGATGCCTGAGGCGTAGTCAACGCGGTTCTCGCTATCGACCAGCAGCTGGGCGGTCAGGGTGCCCAGGGTGGGGTTGGAGCCGACCACGTCGTAGTAGGCGCGGACATACCGCTGCACACCGCGAGGCAGAGGGACGTCCACCACCTTGGTGTTGGCAGCCAGGCCGGCCAGCAGCACGTTGACGGTGATGTCATCCGAGGCCGAAGAGAAGGACGAGTTGTCGTCGCTCTGCAGCTTGATGTTCATCGAGGTCAGGGTGTTGAAAGCGGCGACCGAATGGACGACGAACCGCAGGGTCTCGCCATCGCCAATGCCTGCAACCAGGGTGTCGATGTAGTCGGTGGAGGCGGCGTCGGCGGTGACGGCCTGGGCCGTGCCGAAGACGAGGAACTTGTCGGTGATCATGGGCAGCGCCCTCCTTGAGCGCGATTGAGAAGGGGGTCGCCGGGGTTTTCAGGCCCCGGCGCCGGTGTCAGGAAACGGTCGCTTCGGTGTCGGTCAGCTGGTCAACGGTGCGGATCGGGATGCCCCGGAAGCTGTTGACGAACTCACCCTGCACTTCGCGCAGCATCAGGTGGACGTTGGTGTCCCGGCGAGCCTGCAGGTCCAGGGCGGTGGAGACCGTCCGGTTGCAGTAGATCACCGGCTTGACCCCGTTCATGTTCGGGATCTTGTGGTAGGCGGTAATCAACTTCTCGATCAGGTTGGCGGCCGAGGAGTTGGCCACCAGGGCGCTGACGTCGATGTTCGGGATGCGAACCACATAGCGCCAGTCGCGAACCGCCAGGCCGACCCGCTGGACGAACTTGTCCTCGTGGGCGTCATAGGGGTTGTTGTCCGAGTCATAGACCGTGGTGTTGTCCTTGGTCGTATGCTCGAGGCCGGCGATGGTGTTCTTCGGGTAGACGCCGTGAACAGTCCGGTCGCCCCAGCACACCATCCACATCGAGGTGTTGTCGGAGCCCGAGCCACCGCCCGAGACGACGTTTTCCCAGCTGTCCTGGCTGCTGTTGGCGAACCACGGCGCCAGGCCGGTGAAGCCCTTGGGGTCGGTGTCCTGGTTGCCGTAGAACACATCCAGGGCGACCTTCTGGGCCATGGCTTCCATGAACGCGGAAGCCTCGGACAGGCGGAACGCGGCCGGGTTGGGCTGCATGTTGACCAGTTCGATATCGACGGCAGAACGGCCCTCGAGGATGCCGCAGGCGAAATCGACCTGGCGGGTGGTGGACTTGCTGCGGGCGACACCCTGGTTCAGGGCGCGGTAGCCGACGGACGGCAGCGAGGTGCGAACCGTGGTCCGGTGGCCGGTCGGCAGGTTGCCCTCCAGGAACGGCATGTCCTGATAGATGGCATTTTCCTGCGCCAGCATCTCGATGATGGTGGCCATCTTGTCGTCGGGGTCAACGCGCTTGCGGGCGTCGGCCAGGTTCAGCATGGTGCTGGTCAGAGCAGCCATCGGTTTATTCCTTTCAGGTTTGCGACTTCATGTCGGGGTAGAGTTTTTCCCAGTTCTCCTTGGCCCTGGGTGCGGCTGCGTCACCACGAACGAAGCTGCCTTCGCTGATCATGGTGCCGACCTTCCAGAACATGCGGATCACGTCGGGGTGGTTGCCCATGCGCGTGGCAGTGAGCAGTTCACGCAGGGCCGGCGATGCCACCGCATCCCGGGCCTTGGCGGCCAGGGCCATCTTCGGGCCCATGACTTCAGGCGGCCCACCGATCTCGGGGTCGGCGATGCTCTCGGCCTCCCACTGGGTGGACAGGCGGCCCAGTTCAGCGATCTGCGCCTCTTCGGTGGCGGCGGCATAGCGGGCGGCGATCTTGGCCTGCAGTTCCGGCCATGCGCCGGCCAGCTTGTTGGCCTGCTCATTGTCCAGGCCGAGTTCCTTCATGATCGGCGAGACCAGCTCGAGGGCCTCGGCGTCCACCGCCTGGCCTTCCGGCAGGCTGATCTCGTAGGCTTCAGGGACGGCAGGGGCTGGGGCCTTGTCGCCCTCGCCAGCCTTGTCCAGGAGGGTCGGCGCGTCGGCGGCAGGATCCACAGGGGCGGCAGGCGCAGGCGCAGGGGCGCCGGCCGAATCCAGAAGGGTCGGCGCGTCGATGATGCCATCGGCGGGTGGTGCGGTGGTGTCAGTCGTCAGGGTCATGGTCAGCCTCTCTGGGGGATCTGGTCTGCTCAAGGAGGATCTCGGCGAAGGCGCGGGGATCCGCTGCCTTCAACTCCCGGAACAATTCGAGCCCCAGCGACCTACGGCCCTCGCTCCAGAGCGAGGCACCGCCATCGGCGCTGCGTGACGGCTCGAGAATATGTGCTTCGCGTAAAATCCAACCCATCAAATTGAGAAAGCCCTGCTGTCGCATCAGGGCCTTCAGGTCGTCGCGGCGGCGCTCGGCGGGTGTCTTCACTGGCGAATGCCCAGCACCCCGGCCAGGGCTGAATTTGGCGAGGCGTCGGTCTCTGCGAGCAGCTTGCCCGCCGCAGCGGCCTGCTGCAGGGGCTGGGCTGATGCGGCCATGGCCTGCATCTGCTGCTGCTGGGCACGACTGGCCCGCAGCTGCGCCACGTCCTCGTCGGATCGGACGATGCCCGGGGGCAGACCCTGGATGTCGGTGTATTCGTCGAGGGCCTGGTCGAAATCGATCTTGTCCAGAACCTCTGGATTGACGGCCGACAGGTTGCCGGCGAACGCCAGGGACCGCTCGATGGAGCCGGCCGCCACCGCCCGCTGCGCCTGGGCCAGGATCGACACGAACTGGATGTCGAGTTCCATGCCCTGCAGTTCCTCGGGGATGGCCGCTCGCAGCTGGTCATCATTGCGCAGGAGGATGGCAAAGCCCCGCTCGACCGCGACCTTCAGGTGTTCGTTCTCGGATCGCTCGACCACCGGCCCCAGCTGCAGCATCTTCTCGGCGTAGCGTTCGTCGATCTCGCGGGCCGTGATGTTGGACCGGGTGTCGCTGGCGATCAGCATGAAGAGGTCGGCATAGTAGTGCCGCTGGACCTCGGCCTGTTCGGAGTCGATGTCGCCGCGCAGGGCGTTGATGGCGTCGGGCCTGGGCTCATAGACCGCCCGCATGGTGGCGGCGTCGGAGCTGTTGACGAAATTCACGCCGTTGGCCTGGGTCAGCACCCCATCGCTCTGCAGGCTGGAGGGGGCCACCAGGGCCGGCCGGGCCAGCTTGTCCACCACCTCGGCCTTGCGAAGCTGCAGCAGCTGCAGGGTCTTGACGTGCGGCCTGGCGTCCATGCCCGGCGCGTTGCCATAGACGTTGGATCCGGTGACGTCCCACCGCGGCGCCCAGAACGGCTGCTCTTCGAAACCCTCCTGCGCCAGGACGCGCTCGCGGTCGTCCCCGCATTCGAAATAGGTGGACCGGAACAGCATGTTGCCCCGGTCGCCCTTGGTCGGATCCCGCTCGCGGTTAGGCTCGATGGCGTGGACGCATTCGACCCAGGCGTCCAGGTTGCCGGCCTCATACAGGCTCTTGGTCGCAGGGCTGACGACCTTCCAGTCGCCGGACGGACGGACAAACCGATCCACCATCTGGGCCACTGTCATGTCGCACTGGCGGTAGAGGGTGTCGGGCTCGCCCATGTGGTTGAGAGCGATGTAATACTCGCCGATTGTCAGGGCATGGCATGCGGCGCCGGCGAAATAGTCCTCATACATGAGGCCCGCAGCCGTCCCGAAATGCCCCATCTCGCCGTAGTTGGTGCGGCTGGTGGCATAGAATCCCGAGGCCCTGATGACCTCATAGAGGCGGCGCTCGACCGCTGCCAGCCAGACCTTCACCGCGGCGCTCTCGCGCAGGGCCGGGTCTTTCGTCGTCAGCCGAAACCAGGGACGGCTGGCCGGGGTCATGCCAGAGGCCATGCCGTTCTGCAGGGTCCGGCCCGCCTGGATGGCGGTGGCGTCATAGATCCGCCCGTTGACCTTCTCGCCCTTGTTGGTCGAGGTGGATCCGGCCCTGGCCGTTCCCTTGGCCGTCAGGAATCGCCCACGCCTCGGCGCGCAATGCTCGGCGATCTCGAGCCAGTGGTCGTCCCAGGATCGGCGCTCGGCCTTCAGTCCGGCGAAACGCTTCTCGACCTGGGTGCGGAGGGCTTTGGGTTCCAGCACGGGGTCACTTCATCATCGTCGAGGGCGGGGGCGCCGAGGCCATGCTCGAGCCGGACATGGGCGGGGTCGCAGGCTTCTTGCGTTGCTGGTTGTTGAGCGCAGACGGGATCAGCCCGGCCATGCCCATGGGTTTGTTGTTGGTGAGAGAGCCCAACAGTCCGGCGGCGGCACACATGGTCAGGCTCCCAGGAGGGTCTTGCCGGCCAGAGGCGCGGCGGATGAGAGGCCACGGGCCCCGGTCATGATGGTGCGGGCAAACCCAATGGCGCGCCGACGGCTGTCGGTGTCGGCCCCGGCGCCAATGTCCTGCGGCGTCTTGCCCGGGCTCGGCGTCTTGGGGATGTCCGGCTTCATACACATCAGCGGGCCTCGACGGCTGAGAACGGGTCGTAGTCAGCGGCAGTCCGGCCGCGGGCTTCCTCAATCGTCCGGTGCTTCGGGGCTACGGGGAAAGCAAACGACAGCGCGAGGGCGTCGGCGCGGTCAGGCGATGCCAGACCCCGCTCCTTCATCCGCTGCTTGCGCTCCAGCTGGACGGCCTGGCTCTTGAGTTCGATGGTGTATTCAGGGCCCACCAGATCGTCGTGCAGCTTCTGGTCAGCCGGGATGGCGCCGCCCTTCAGCCAGGCCCGCATCGAGGCCCACATCTCGGCCCGCTTGTTCGCGACCTTCATGCTCTCGTTGCCGAATTGGCTGGTCGAGGCTGCCGATCCGAAATTGACGCCGGTGACCTTGTGCCGGGCAGACCGCAGGATATCGATCACCCCGGCGCCGGTGGGCCCGCCCTCGTCGATGAACACCGCTGCAGGGCGGTAGGCCAGGATCAGTTCCGCCATCTTGTTGGCGATCAGGACCGTGTCCATCTGGCGCATGTAGACCCAGGGGATCGACCTGGCGTCCCTGCCCCGCCTGAAGGCAATGACGGTTTCGTCGTCGCCGAAGCGGGCCGTGTCTGCCGTCATGATCAGGGGGCTGATGCTGTCCTCGCCCACCTCCCGGATGGCTGCAGCCTCCACCAGGGACGATGGGATGAACTGGCTGGACGAGGCCGAGGGGAACTGTCCCAGCACCCGCACCCGCACGAAATCGGAATCGATGCCCTCTTCCTCGACCCAGCGGTTCAGCAGGCCCTTGTTGGTGATCCGCACCGACCGGCTGTCGATCTGGGCCGTTGACCATGAGCCGCGGCGCTTGCCGAACAGGGACCGGAAGTAGCCGGTGTTCTGGGTCGGGTTGCTGAACGCGACCATGATGATCTGCGTCCCCTGGTCGGTCAGGGCGCCCATCACCGTTTCCCAGATGATATCGGCGATGGCCGAGGCCTCGTCGAACACCACCAAGATCCGCTTGCCCTCGTTGTGCAGGCCGGCGAAGGCTTCGGGATTGTGCTGCGACCACGGGATGGCGTCGATCCGCCAGGTGTCGGCGTGGCGCGGATCCGCGCTGAAGATGCTGGTCTTGGTGCGCGTGAACCAGTGGCGACAGATCAGGAGGCCATACCACTTGGCCAGTTCCGGCCAGGTCTTGGTCCGCAGCTGGGGCTCGGTGTTGGCCGTCACCAGACCACGGGTGTCTGGGAAGGTGGACATGGCCCAGAGGATGACCCAGCAGATCAGGGCCGACTTGCCAATGCCGTGGCCCGAGGCCGTGGCCATCAGGATCGGCATCCAGTCTGAAGGGGGAAGGTGGTGCAGCGCCTTGAGCCGCTCGCCCATCTCTCTCAGTCGGGCGATCTGCCACTCATCAGGCCCGGCCTGGGTCGCCAGATCGGTCCCGGGTTCGCCCCAGGGGAAGGCGGCCAGCACAAAGCCGAGGGGGTCGTCGCTAAAGCTGCCAATGAAATCGGCTAGGTCGGCCTCGATGTCATCCATGCCAACAGGATGCGGTGCTTCGGGATCAGCTTAAGCACCCCCCACCTCCCCTACCCGCCCACCCCCCACCTTGGCGAGGTGGGACGGTGGGACCAGGGTGGGACCGTCCCGGGACCATCCCACCATCCCAGCCCTACCTCATATCGACGAGAGCCCACCCGGCGGCAGGGCGCCTGCCAGCATCATCTGGACAGCGACGATGGCCGGGCCGGGGATGCGGGTCTTGCCCGACTCCCAGTCCGAGACACTCTCGCCAGGGTCGCGGCTCCCGAGGCGCAGGATGCGGCCCAGTTCGGACTTCTTCACCGCTCGACCCAAGCCCCACATCTGGCCGAGGGTCGCGCGGGCTGCGGTCAGGTCTGGGCCGGTCATGCGTTGCGCTCCTTTCGAGCAGTATCAACCCCGGCTGCCCATGCGGCGTAGGCCAGGGAGGTGCGGACATACCGGGATGGCTTGTCGGGAAACGTCAGGCCGTTGTGGTATGCCGCGCCGAGGCCGTTCAGCTTCCCCGGCGCTGGGTCGGATAACCGCAGGTCATACAGGCACTGCTGCTGCGGATCGGAAAAGCGGCGGCCGGTCATCGGATCACGACCGGCGAATCGTCTGAAACAATCACAAGCCGGGCGCCACAGGGCAGGATCGTGCCATCCGCTGAATAGATCACGCGCGATCCGGCCGGCAGTTCGATCTCGTGGGCATAGGTGGCCTTGCCCCGCTTGCCTTGGCGAAATATCACGGGCGGATCGTTGCGCCCGTGCTTCCTGTTAGCGTCGATGACGCCCCGATTGATGTGGGTGTAATAGGTCACCTTGCCCCCTATCAATTGAACAGCGTTGAGTAGCTGTCTTCGCCAGTGACGTGAGATTGAACGTCAACCAGACGACCGCGCGGGCCGACCCAAGCGTATGCCCAGAGGCGGCGACCGTTGACCGGGCGAAAGCCAACTTGAACGACGGCGCCCGTGTCAAAGGTGCGAACCTTGAGGTTACCGATCACGCCGGCCCAAGCGTTGCGAAGGGCGGTGCGCTGTGACTTGTTCAGCTTCGCCAGTTCGGCGTTCAGGCTTTCGATGGCTTGCGGCTGAATGGTCATTGGTCTGGTTCCCTGTGGGCCGGACCCCGTGGCCCGACAGGTCAGAGAATACGGATATTCTCCGGCCCGTCAACACATAATCGGATATAGTCCGTAGCCAGCCTTGGTGCTTTCGGGATCAGCCAGCCATGGCCCGGCGCCGCGCAGAGTCCAGCCGCTCGGCCAGGTCTCCACTGTGCGTCACGTCGGCCTTGATCTCGGCCGGCAGGATCTTGGCCAGCAGCATCAGGAAGGTCTTCGGATCGTCCTTCGCCACACCCAGCAGATAGGTCTCGCCCCCGGCCTGTTCGAAGGCTCCCAGGATCGCGGCCTTGAGCAGCTGGGTCGATTTGTTGGGCACCCCTTTGACGCGCCCGATCCCGGCAGCGGGTGGGCGATTCTTCGCAGCACTCGCCAGCACTTTGCTGGATTGGGTCATGGGGACACCTTCGGCTTGTGGCATCGCTTGTGGTGATGCGCGCAGTAGCTGGACTGGTCCTGCCTGGGTGATCCGCAGAACAGCCAGCCGGCGGCAGTTTCGCCGGTCGGATAGTGACAGGACGATGGGGGCAGGTCGAGCAGCAGGAGGCCCTTGGGTGGGGTTCTGGACGCCTTCAGGACGACAGCCTTGCGAGGGGGACGAGGCGGCCTGGCGTCCGTCCTGCGGACCTGCTTGGTCGTTCCCTCGCGGCTCCACTTGAGCCGGTAGACCTTGGACATCACCGCGTTGCGCGTCCGGCCCAGTCGTCGGGCCATCAGGCCGTAGGACAGGCCGGCGTCGAACAGGGCGCGCATAGTCCGCACCTGTTGGCTGGGCCAGGGCTCGAGCAGATCCTGCGCCAGGTAGGCCAGCAGTCGGCCGCGGATGATCCACGTCGCCGGGTCGGTGTGCGCCAGGGTGAGGGTCATGAGGCTACCATCGCTCCTCTGAATGCAGCTTGGCCTTTAGCTTGACCTTGGACCGGACCCGGGTGGTGACGTCCTGCAGGGGTGTTCCAATGTGGAATCCGTTGCAGCCGGGGCAGCGGTAGGGCTCGCCGGGTTTCTTGCGGCGCTGGGCCCGGCGGATCGCCACCTTCCGAGCCAGCTGCGGATTGTCAAAACGCTCTTTCCCTTCGCACATGGCGACGGGATAGAAGTCTCGGCACTTGTTGGTGGTCATTCGCCTGCATCCCAGAGGCCCTGGCGCAGACCTTCAGCTGCCGGGCCATAGCGGCTGGGCTGGTCGGGCAGGGAAAGCCAGGCGCTGATCGCGCGGATGGTGGCGACAGACAGGCGCTCGCAGTCCGGCAGGAAATCATGGGGATGGCCCTGCCGGAGCAGCTCTGCGTCTAGGGCCTCGCTCAGGTGGGTGATGAGCGGCCGGGTCATGCTGCGGCCCTCCGGTTTAGTTCCGCCTGCACAGACAGCATCAGCTTGGTCAGCCCCAGCGTCGGCATCTGCTCAAGTTCGGATCTGACAGGCAGGGCCGGGGCCCGCTCGGATGGCAGGCGCCGAATCTCTATCGTCCGGCGGCGGTATGGCAGGTTCGAGAGGAAGCCTCGGTCCTTCAGCGCCAGGACCAGACGATGGATTCCAGACGTGGACGCCAGGCCGATCATCTGCCCCATCTCAACGTAGGACGGAGAGTGGCCGTTTTGCTCAATGAAGCGGTCGATGCACTCCAGCAGCTTAAGCTGGCGAGGTGTGAGCCCGCTCATGGCCGCACCTCGACCATCCGGCCGGCGACAATGGTCCGATACAGGAAGCCACCCTGCTCCAGGCAGGCGGCGACATACTGGTCGTCCAGTTCCTTGACGATGTGAGGCGCCGTGCTGTCCCAGTTGCGCTCGAACCCATCGAGCAGGCCCGCGCTTATCAGGCGGTCAGTCACGAAATGCTGCGATTTGTGGATGTGCCGGGCAATGGTCGCCCGGTCCCGCCCGGCCTTGAACATCGTGATGATTTCCTGGTCGTGGGCCGCAGATGCGCAGCGGTTCCGCTCTGCTCCGGTGCGGTTGGTCCTGTGATAGTGCGACATGGTTTCGCTCTCGATGTCTGTGGATTGATGGAGACCGGCCGCGGTGATCCGCAGGGTCATTTCGTTGCCCGCTTCCCAGTCGATCAGGCCGAGGTCTCGCAGGGCCATGAGGTCTCGCCAGACGAGGCCGGTGGTCGGGTAGCCAAGCTGGTCGGCGATCTCCCGGAATGTCGGTGGGACGTTCCCGGTCAGGGCCATCCAGTCCCGCAGGAGGTGCAGCAGGAGGGTTTTGGGCAGGGTCATGGCCGCACCTCATAGGTGGACTGGCAAACCCCGAGGGCCGGATCACCGCGCCAATGCGCCCGCACCCGAATGGATCGGTCGCCCAGATTCCGGCGATGAGCCCGGCAGAAGTGAAAGGCCTTTGGTGCGCCGCCCGTTGAGCCGCTCGGAGAAACGTCGCCTGCGCTTAGGTCGATATGCACACTGTGGGCGGGTTTCAGCGTGATCCCGGTCAGCCGGCGCATCTGCTTTGCGTGGCCTCGATGCGCCGGCACAGGCTTTTGCTTGAAGCCTTTCGGCGCGTTGAGCATGACCAACATCGCCGCCACCGCCAGGACAAACGCTGGCGCTGGCAATCCAGGGGGCAGTGGATACCGCTTATCCTGAAAGATTCTGGCTTGATCGTCTGGCAACAACTCCAGAACGGCCATCAACACAGGTTTGCCGATCTGATAATAAAAGACGCAGATCTGGTCTTCTACGAACTCGCACGCGAATCCCATACTGCCGGCCTGCAGCCTTACTTCGAACCAGAAAAACTCTGCGGGCGCGGTCAGCAGCCCACCGTGATTGATCCTTGAGCCATCAGGGCCATCGTCTGCACCAAGGCAGAGCGCCTCGATTGTGCTGGGAATCAAGTGTCCAACCGGCGTGAAATCAAAGCAGGTGAAGCGAGCCAAGGTGCGTTGCCACGCCGGATCTCGGCAAAGCTTTCGTGCATACGGCGTCATAGCTTGAGCCCCTCCCGCACGGCGGTGGCCCGCTCTTCGCCAGCCTGGGCCGCGTTGGGCGCCAGCCGCTGCAGGGCCTGCATGTTGTCCTGGAGGTGGACGAACGCCTCGAATGCCCGCTCGAGCATGGCGCGGATGTCCGCCGGGTCGGCGTCGGATTTCACCAGCGCGAGGTAGCGGACCACGGCGTCGGCAAAGCCCATCGCGGTGTGCGCCAGGGTGGCGATGGTCTGGGCGATCTGTGCGGTGCGGGTCATCCGACACCCCGCATCAGCCGGCCGCCCAGCGGGGGCATCGACTGGGACGGATCAGGCGCCCGTGTCGGCTTGCGTCCCATGGCCTCGGCGATGACCGCCAGGCGCACCTCTCGCGGCTCTCGCTCCGCTGTCTTTCGCTCGGGCGTCGTCGCGCCTTCATGGCGCGCGGCGTCGTCCGTGCGATAGATAGTATTTGGGCTATGTAATAGCCCTATACTATCTATTGGTTCTGGTTGGCATGGCAAATCTGTAGCGCCCGCTAGGTGCATTCTCTTATCTTTCAATGACTTGGCTTTGCCGCCTTGTGATCCGGCATCGCGTCGCTGTCTGACAACATCGCCATGTTTCGTCAGTTCGGAGGTCAGTCGCCGTTGGGTGATCTGGTCGTTTTCGACATCGAAAAACGGCATGATGTGGACCTTCATCCGGTCCCATTGACGAGGCGTCAGCCCCGTGAATCTGGCCAGCTTGCCGTCGTCGTTTGGCAGGGTTCCGCCGGCCCGCCACATGCACAGCAGGAGCAGCACATAGGCTCCGTGTTCGATGGTGGTCAGCTGGCGGGTGTCGGCGAGATAGTCGCCGACATAGAACGGCATGTAGGGGGGCGCGCTCATTTGAGGGTCACCGTCCCGTCCATGTGGCGGGTCCGGCTCTTGTCGAAACCGCGAGATTTCAGCTTGCCCGAGGGCTTGCTCACACCGAGGTGCTTCTGCCGGATGCGGGCGATCTTGGCCTTAACCTTAACGTCCTTGGTGGTCTTGGCGCGGTGCGCAGCCTTCAGGGCCGGGGCCAGGTTGCTCTCGCGGTTTTCGCCGCCGTTGATCAGGGCGATCCGGTGGTCAAGTTCCCAGGCATCACCCGGCATGATCTTGACGCCGGTCAGGTAGCAGCGGCCACCGTGGGCCTCGAACACCCGCAGGCGCACCCTCGCAGGGACTCTGGTGTCGGGCTTGGCGCCGATCCATTCCGGTAGCGCCCTGGCTGTGTCGGGAGGAGTCACTTTGCCCTCCAGACAATGCAGGACCGGCCAGACCGCGAGCGGCCACGGGCGCCGGTGTCTTCGATCAGGTTGGCCGCGGACAGTTCCGAAAACCTGGGGCGGATCGCGAGCAGGTCTTCCCGCAGCAGCAGGGACACCTCCTCCGGTGTGCCGGGCTTGCGGCGGATGGCCAGCAGAACCTGCTCGCGCAGGGTCGAGGCCTTCGGGGCAATGGCCTCGGCGGCGCCCTGCGCGGTGTCCCGCGCCTTGTAGCCGGGGTGGTCTGGATAGACCGCTGCGACAAACAGATCAGGCTGCATTACGACCTCGAAAAAACGGGGGGGCACACGGCCCCCCCAGTTGAGGGAGGAACGCCCCAGGGGGCACGGTGACGGGATTGCTCCCGAATAAGTGCGCCCCAGCCCCTCCATTCAGGCCGGGGCGCGCCGCAGTCGCCGCTTCTGCGTGCGGTGCGGGGTTCATGCGGCCTGTCTCGCCGCGTCGGATTCCAGGGCGGCCAGCACCTCCAGAACCTTGTCCATGCGCCGGATGCCGATGTCGGCTTCACCTCTGGCCAGCCGGTCCAGCTGGTAGGTGTTGGCGAGCAAAGCCTTCGACAGCCAGACGCGACTGACGCCCGCCCGGAGGCAGTAGGCGTCGCAGCGCGAAATGAAATCACTTAAGGTCATGCCCCATAGTGGGGCTTTTAGGCCCCACCGTCAACCGGGCTTTTAGGCCCTTCGTATTTTCTTCGAAACGGTTTAAGGTGCGGCATGTCCACCCTAGACCGCGACAAGCTGCGCGCTCTGCTTGAAATCCACGGGATAACGCCGCGCGCCCTGTCGCTGGCGATCGGCGATAGTCCGTATACTGTGCGCGACATCATGTCGGGTCGGACCAAAAATCCGAGGTCCGACACCCTCGCCGCAATCGCCCAGGCGCTGGGCGTCAGCCTTTACGACGTGCTTAAAGACGACGGCATCGCCTCAACCTCTACGCTCACCCCGCGCTTGACGACCCCCCAAACAATACCCATTGTGGGCGAAGTTGCGGCGGGGCTTTGGCGGGAAACGATGCTGGCGAGCTCACAACCGGACGAATTTATCGCTTTGTCGGTCGACGGATACGACCCCGGCGACCTTTACGCCCTGCGTGTTTCCGGGCGTTCAATGGATTTGGTGTATCCGCCAGGGCGCTGCCTGGTGGTCGCGCCGGTTTCGCAATCGGGCCTCCGCGTCGGGGATCATGTCATCGTTGAGCGGACTCGCGCGGGACTTGTCGAGATTACGGTGAAAGAGCTGGTCATGGAGGGCGGCAAGGCGTGGCTTTATCCCCGCAGCTCGTCGCCAGAGTTCCAGACGCCCCTCCTGATCGACGGCTCTGATCTGGATCAGGACGCCCCGCGCGTGATCGGTGTTGTTGTCGCCGATTACGTCCAGCGCCAGCGCCCGACCGAGTTCTTCACCCTCCCCGCGAATCTGCAGGGCTAGGCCCCGCTAGGCCTGCCGGCGGTTTGGCGTGTGATGCGTGGGGCTTAAAAGCCCTTTTGTGATTGACAGGGCTTTTAGGCCCCGGCATAGTCTCCCTACGAACAAGGGAGACACCCCATGGCCATCCCGGCCTCCAACATCATCATTCTGGACCACTCGGCAGAGTCCCGCCGCGCGATGCGCCTGGCCCTGGCCATGATGGGCACGCCCGGCCTGAAGCTGCGCAATGCCAAGGGCAACGTCGCCGCGATGCTCGCCCACTACCGCACCGCCCAGCAGAGCGTTGGAGGCCCCGGCGCCCTTCGCGGAACCCCGGCCTCATGGCGCGCCATTGTCCGCCAGTCGGTCGCCGCTGCTCGTGCCCTGCAG
>Ga0181355_1000111_pt1 | contig 30720 bp, 34 predicted proteins | sample Fa13VDMM15DN_FD_130099 | JGI IMG/M metagenome (GOLD analysis project Ga0181355, IMG submission 130099) | Freshwater viral communities from Lake Michigan, USA - Fa13.VD.MM15.D.N | ecosystem: Environmental > Aquatic > Freshwater > Lake | place: USA: Michigan | collected 2013-09-23 | reverse complement strand
CGGGTACATACCTAATAAGTACAAAATATTCAGCAACAAACTGTAATACTGCATGTAATACGGGCGTTAACGTAAATGTTTATAGTAATTATTCAACCTTGCAAATAGGTGCTTTAGCTACAATAGATCTTAATCTAACAATACCAGTACCTAATGGGTACTACGTAGATAATAATCAAATAACTACATGCTACAACGTAGTAAGCGGTGTAGTAGTTGCACCATCAGCATCATGCCCAACGCCAACGCCAACGCCAACGCCAACCCCAACACCTACACCTCCATTTAGTGGAAATTTAATACAGGGTACAAATTTAACAACTGTTTGTAGTGGAGTAGGTACAGTAGTTGTAAACGTAACTGGTGATGGTCCAACATTCTGTACATCAACTAATTTTACAAGTAGCAACTTCGCAGGTATAACAGCGTCACCAACGTATTTGACGGATGGTACAGGTAACTACAGATCAGCAATTAAAATTAATACAATAACATACCAATCAACATCATCGTGTGCAACGTGTCCGGTACCAACACCAACGCCTACCCCTACTCCAACACCACCTGCAACAGCTACGTTATCAATAGAGCCATACCAAGCTGGGCAGTTTATAGCTATACTATCCCCCGCCTTGCCAGTAGCTACGGTGTTAGTTAGCGGTTTGCAGGTAGATGGATTTAGCGACATAAATTGTTTAGTACTAGCCAACACGGACAATAGCGGTACTATAACAATGTCACCAGGCACTACTTTTGGAAGTGTAATAGGTAACAATCCACTTAATTGCTCTATATTTACTGTTAAAAACCAAAATACTGTAACAGTAAACGGTATACCAAAAGTAAATGGCGAAACAATTAATATAGGTGGAACAATAGTAACAATTGCAATAAATACATTTTGCGATACGTACCCTTGTTAATAAAAGACTAATAGTTATGAATATTAAAAAAGATCAAATCTTTGTACAGATAGCTTCGTATAGAGATCCGGAATTAATTCCGACCATTAAAGACTGTTTAGCAAAAGCAAAATATCCAAAAAGACTAACATTTGGAATATGCTGGCAACATGGAGAAGATGAGTCTTTTAATGAATTTAAAAATGATCCTAGATTCCAAATTATAGACATACATTGGAGCGAGAGTAAAGGATTATGTTGGGCTCGAAGCTTGATACAAAAGCTATGGAAAGGTGAGGAGTATACGTTACAGTTGGATTCACATCACCGCTTTTTACAAAACTGGGACGAAGAATTAATTGAGATGGTGGCTTTAACAGAATCACCAAAGCCCATTATTACATCATATGCAGGGATGTATAGACCTAGTGATAACACACTACTAAATCATGAGCCATATAAGATGGTTCCTGATAAATTTACATTAGGAGGCACTATTTTATTTTACCCCAATACAATACCAGATTGGCAACAACTAACCAAACCCATTCCAGCACGGTTTGTAAGCGGTCACTTCTTTTTCACATTAGGAATACACTGTGAAGAGTACAAATATGATCCAAATTTATACTTTGCAGGAGATGAAATTAGCTTATCAATAAGATCATATACACTAGGTTATGATTTATTCCATCCACATAAGACAGTAATATGGCACGAGTATACAAGAGAGGGTCGAACAAAACACTGGACTGATTTTAGTCACGAAAACGTAGAAAACGGAACAGTTGAAAAGCCGTGGTGGGATATGGATAATGATAGTAAACGTAGACTAAGACACATGCTACAAGAAGAGGATAATGATATCGACTTAGGTGAGTATGGATTAGGGACAGTAAGATCGCATCACGATTATGAGCTATACGCAGGGATTAATTTTAAACATAAAAAACTACATCCTAACGCAGTGAAAGGAGTTAGTCCACCGACTAATGATACAACAGAGTGGTATATCGTACAGGAAGAGACTTACAAACTAGGATTTGAAGTACCTTTTACAGAAAATTTTAGATTTATATACATTGGAGTTGAAAATGAAGTAGGAGAAGTATTATATAGAAGAGATTTAACAGAGTATGAACCGCTAATATCGATAACAATAGCATCAAAAACAAAACCACACAGATGGGTATACTGGCCAGTGGATGTTGATGGCAATTGGTTAGATAGGGTAGATGTCATAATCTAAAAAGTAAAAAACAACAATATTTATTAACATGCCGCAACCAATACAACTAACTCAAACAATCCCGTTTACACTAAACCTAATATCTGAAACTACGATATACCAAAACGAAGTTAGATGTAAAGTTCAAGAGAATGAATTTAATTATAGTCAAAATCCAACAGCATTAAAATACGGAACATCACCATCAGGCACCTTAGCAGATAATGTAACAGGATCTGATTTTAGACCGTATGCAACTACAGTAGGATTATATAATGCATCAAATGAATTATTACTGGTCGGCAAACTAGGAACACCCTATCCAATACCCTCAAACACGGATATGACATTTGTGATAAGATGGGATTCTTAAAAATTTATTTATGGCAAAAAAAAAAATTAATGTAAGAGCTCGTGCAATTAAGCACGGTTACAGAAGCGGTTTAGAAGAAACCGTTGCAAAACAGCTGCAGCAGCATCAAATTACCTACGAATACGAAAGTAAAGCCAACATCGTAAAGTATACAATACCAGCAAAAGACCACACATACCTACCAGACTTTAAACTTCTAAACGGAATTATAGTTGAAACTAAGGGTAGATTTGTATTAGCAGATAGAAAAAAACATGAACTAATTAATCAACAACATCCTGAACTAGATATCAGATTTGTATTTAGTAATTCAAGTGCAAAAATATCAAAAAAATCTAAGACAACGTATGCTATATGGTGTGATAAACTCGGAATACCCTACGCAGATAAAACAATACCAGTAAAGTGGTTTACAGAACCTCCTGTTGCAAATACAAAAAAGAAGTAGTATATTATTAATTAAAGGTTATGTTATGGACAAGTTACACCTAGTACTGGGATTACTTCGCACAATTTTTGGAAAATCAAAACCATCAACAAAGGGAAACCATGCATTTAATTGTCCATTTTGCAAACACCATAAACCAAAGCTTGAAGTAGATCTAATACTAGGTGTATGGCATTGTTGGGTATGTGGCGAAAAAGGTAGATCGCCTGTATCACTACTAAGAAAAGCACATGCAAACCAAGAGCAGGTAGCTGAAATGAGATCATACTTTCCAGATGGAAAAGGAGAAAAACTTGAAAAGACATACACAACCGTTGAACTACCAAAAGAATTTACATCATTAGGAGTTAAATCAACTAAGCATGCATTCAGGCAAGCAAAGGCATACATTACCAGTAGAGGTTTAACAGATGAAGATGTTATAAAGTATAACATAGGCTACTGTGAAGCAGGTAAATATAGAAATTCAATAATAGTACCATCCTACAACAGATCGGGTCAAATCAACTACTTTATATCAAGGTCTTTTGAGAAAGAACCAGGCAGGAAATACAACGCACCATCGTGTAATAAGAATGATATTATTGGATTAGAATACTATATTAACTGGAAATGTCCTGTTATTTTATGTGAGGGTATTTTTGATGCAATAGCCTTAAAACGCAACGCAGTACCATTGTTTGGTAAATCTATTCCAACTGCCTTAATGATGAAGCTTGTAGAAAGCGATGTTAAAACGGTTTATCTTGCGTTAGACAACGATGCATTGAAAGAAGCGATCAACTACTCACAACAACTATTAAACCTTGGTAAAGACGTTTATTTAATTGAATTACAAGGAAAGGATCCATCGGATTTAGGTTTTGAAGAGGTTACAAGATATCTTCACACGGCTAAACAAATGACGTTTAGTGATTTATTACTTAAGAAAATGCAATTATGCAAATAGTAGAACAAAGAAGTGAGCAGTGGTTTAAAATTAGAAGAGGTAAAATAACTAGCTCTGAATTTTATAAAATTATGGGCGATGGTAAAGTAAGAGAAACCTACTTACTTGAAAAGATATCAGAAAGCCTAGGAGGATTTGCACAACCAGCCACAGGACTAGCAATAGAATGGGGCACTGAATTAGAGGAATTAGCGTCAAGAGTTTATACAGAAAGGACTGGTAATAAGGTAGATAGAGCATCTTTTATAAGTTATAATGATTATTATGGTGGATCTCCGGATGGACTAGTAGCGCCTGATGGTATTATTGAAATTAAATGTCCATACACATCAGTAAAACACTTTAAGCACGGCCTTATTAAGACCGATGCAGACTTCAAAAAAGCATTTCCGGATTACTACTACCAGTGTATTTCTAATATGATATGTGCAAAAACGCAGTGGTGTGACTTTATTAGCTATGATCCAAGAGTAGATGACTGTTGTCAGATGTATATTTACAGACTAAACCGTGATGAATTAATAATAGAAGCGATGATGGAAAAAGTTAAAACAGCAGCAAAAGATATGGATGAACTTAAAGATCGCCTCCAAAATACTATAAATAAGGAAGTTCCTAACGTAGACACGGCTCAGTAGATATTTATTATCATATGATTGACGCAATACTATTAGGACAATTATTAGCAGAGGAGGTTATCAATGCACCAGGCCCCTGCCTATACCCAGGTAAATTTCATCCACCACACAAGGGACACTTTGAAGCAGCCGAGAATTTAGCTAGTAGAACCTATATAACAGAAGTCATTATTATACTAAGCGCTAAAGTAGCACCCGAGACTGGTAATATATCACCAGAGCAAGCTCTTCAGATTTGGAAAATGTACTTAAATGCACAACCAAATGCTAAAATAAAACTATTAATATCGGAACACGCTAGTCCAGTCGTAGACATGATTGAAATAATAAAGAGAAATCCCGAAACACAGGTTGTCTATATAGCTACTGGACAGGATGAAACTGATGATAAAAACTATACAGAGTCACTACAGAAGCAGTTTGGAGATAGAGTTAAGTCAATAACAGTACAAGAGAAGAGTGGAACAGCGTCAGCACCACACATTAGAGCACTAGTACAGCAGAAGGACTACGATGCATTTAAGGAAACCGTACCAGAAGCGGCTTATAATAAAGGAGCAGCACCTAAAATTTGGAAAATACTAACATCAACAATACCAAGTGAACAAGAACAAGGAACTGATCAAGGACTTCCTAAAACACTGTAAGAAGGAATTAGGCATACAGTCGCTGCCACATATTAAATTCATTGCTGATAAAGCATGGGTAGCGGAGAGAAGCTCCTTTGGTGAGTATTCGCCGAGTGATAATACGGTGTATGTGTATTATTACAATCGAAATACAGCAGATGTATACAGAAGCTTAGCACACGAACTGACGCACCACAGACAAAAAGAGCTTAACATGATTCACCAGGAATCAGGTGAGACAGGAACTGATATAGAAAATGAAGCAAATGCAATGGCTGGTATCTTAATGAGGGAGTATGGTAAACTTAATCCAACAATATACGATTTAGATTTATGATAAAGTTAGTTGACCTATACAAACAATTGAACGAAGGAGAAATAATCAAACTAGCAGACATATTAAGAGAAGGTAGGCAAGTAGGAACCTTGTACTATTTTGGACCATACAGACGTCTTAGTCGATTAGTTGATAATAATTTTATACTATCATCTACTATACAACCCTTCGTATCGTTCACTCGCAACAAAACAATGGTATCAGACACGATTACAACTGAAACTAGAATTACTATAGACGGTGATAAGTTGTCACAAAAATATAAGATAGCACCCTTTGCACAAACTTTAGCAGGATATGGCAGAGAGTCAGCTGATGAGGCAGAGGAGAGAATTGATCTTAAAAAATACCCAAAAGGAATTGATATATCAAAAGCAATTATAGGAATCGAAATAAAAAACCCACTAGCAGTTAATTCAGAATTTGACGACGAGGAGTCGTTTGAACCACCGAGCTTAGAGGCATATAACGAATTAATTAAAAAACTAAAGCAAAGTAATATACCCTATAAAATAATATAAAATGTTATGGAAAATAATCTAAAAAAAGAATTTAATAAGCGTGATGTACAGAGAATGAGAAACATCATAAGCGGTAATGTTGGTGAAAAAACACAAACGCAAGTAGGATGGGATTTAAACAAACAAAACCATGTAGACGGCGATATATGGGAAGAGGGTGGTAAGAGGTGGACTATTAAAAACGGGATTAAGCAAACAGTAACAAAGCTAGATAAGATCAAGAATTTAGTTATAATGCCACTAGCATGTCCAAATTGTGGAAACTTAATAAAGTTGCACGACGTGGAAAAGAAAATGTGGTCTATCCATAAAATGTGTTTTGACTGTGTACTAAAGGTAGAAGGCCAGATACGAAGAGAGGGTAGGTGGAGTGAATATGAAAGTCAGATAATAAATGCAAATAAAAATGCATCACTAGATGATCTAGAAAGAGCGTTAGAGGAGTGGTTAGTAGAAGAGGACACGTTTGTAACGGAACAAGGTGACGTTGAGTCATGGGATGGTGGTAATAAAAAGGATATATATAAGCAGGTAAAAAAGCGTATAACTGATCTTAAATCAGTAGATATTTATAACAAAGAAAAAATAGAATAAAATGCCTTATACACACAAAAAAGTTGGAAACAAGTACGTCGTTTACAAAAAAGGTAAAAAAGTTGGAGAAACTGACGGTACTCAAAAAGCGCTTGATAAGTACTTAGCAGCATTACATATTAATGCAGATAAGAAAGAAAGCGTTAAAGAATCTATAATGATGCAACAACCAACACATCATCAAACCGCACAACAGATGATGCAACAAATGCCACAGCAGATGGAGCCGGAAATGCCTAGCCACGAACACCCAGGCTGCGAAGACAATATTGGAGACATCTATGTAGTAATGAAACCGACTCCAGAAAGTCAACCAGAAGATATAATACATCAAACACATGCATTTGGAATAGGTCAGTATGATCCAACACAGGTACATGGTATTTACCAGGATGGCGAAGAAGCGAATATTGTTGCCGAAGCAGCTTGTAATGAGTTATATAAGCATATGAAAGAAGTTGAAGATAAAAAGCATGCTGTGACTGAGAAAATTGAGAGAATGATTGCTAAGATGCAAAGAGAGGTAAACAATCACATGAAATCTGGTAAGGATGAAAGTGCGAAGATGATTTTAGAAAAGATTAGCGGTCTTCGTGAAAGACATAAAATGGTACATTCATCTAAAAAAGAACTTAGACCAATAGAAAAAAAATAACCATGGATCAATTCGCTACATTTATCTCAACACTATTTAATAGCCGCACACAGGCTCACATATATCATTTACAGACAAACTCATACGCAGCACATGTAGCGTTAGGAGTTTATTACGACAAAATTGTCGATCTAGCAGATGGATTAGTAGAATCATACCAAGGTAGATACGGTATTCTAAGAGGATATCAAGGTCAAGCATCATTTAAAGAGGATGAAAATGCTATTACATACTTTGAAGCTCTATGCAAATATGTAGAGACTATTAGACAACAGCTACCTCAAGATAGCTACATTCAAAATGAAATTGATAATGTAGTAGTACTAATAGAAACAACAAAATATAAGCTTAAATTCTTACACTAGAATGTTAGACGAAAAGAAAAGTATCTGTTGTCATGACTGTGGGCATATGCATCCAATGGGTACATCGTGCCCATCCCCTAAATTAACAGGCAAAAGAAGCTGTCAGAGAAGGTCACTAAAAGAAACAGGTGAAGAAATCAAATGTAAAGAGTGTGGATGGCATTGGAAATTAGTAGACGGAGGAAAAGATCCGTACCTTTGTAAATGCGGATACGATAACACACCAACTCAAAAAGAACTACATACAATAAAAAATGATGGACACGACGAATACCATCAATTAAGAGCAGATGTAGATGAGGCTTTAAAAGGATTATGGGCAAACATAAGAGCAAAACAAGCACGAGGTGAGAAACCTGCTCAAAAAGGATCAGGAGCATTCAAAAAAGCAAAGCAAGCAGCTAATAGAATAAATGTAATGGATGAAACAGATAACTTCTGTACAGAGTGTTTAATGGAATATCTACTCGAATATGAACACAAGCTAGAAGAAGCAGAATATAGAGGTCGTAAAGTTAGTTTAGGCAAACCATTCCTAACACCAGACGGACCTAAGAAAAGATCGGTATACGTTAAGAATGCAAAAGGAAATGTTGTTAAGGTGAACTTCGGTGATCCTAATCTAAAAATAAAAAAGAATATCCCTGCACGTAGAAAGTCATTTAGAGCAAGACACAAATGTGATACTGCAAAGGATAGAACCTCTCCAAGATACTGGAGTTGTAAACATTGGTAATATGATTAAACTAGTCGATATACTAGCTGAGATGTACCCACCTTACAAAGCAAACATGCTGCAGAAGGTAAGGTATAAAGCTTCTGATACATTTACCAATGATCCCAAAGATGCTACAAAAAGGGGATACGCGGAAGGGTATCATGACCCAGTTGAACCGGGAATAGTTAAAAAAAGATTAGGAAGGTTGTCCTGTACACGAGTGAGGTCAGCAAAAGCAAAACTAAAAGATAAAGGAACTCATTACGCAAAAGCATTACAAAGATATTTAAACTACCACTGTCAATGATAAAATTAACAGATATACTAAAAGAAGTAGAAGCAAGTAAATGTCCTGCTCCAACACAAGATATACAGTTAAACCTAAAAAATAGGCAAAAAGCTATTAACGAATACGGCTACGGACCACTCAATCCTAACAACCCTAACGAAAAGTTTTGGCAGGCCAAAGCGGATATGTGGAAACTAGACACAGTAGAAGAGGCTAAGTCGTCGAGATGTGGTAATTGTGCGGCATTCGATATAACAAAGAAGACTTTAGATTGTATTGCTAAGGGAATTGGGGACGATCAAGGATCGGAAAATCCCTTTGATGTTATTAAGGCTGGCAAGTTAGGTTACTGTAGATTTTTAAAATTTAAGTGTGCTGCAGCTAGGACATGTGATGCTTGGGTTGTTGGAGGACCAATAAAGGATAAAAAGCAGCTTAACACAGAAAGAACAAAACCACACGACCCAGACAATCCTAATCCAGACGACGATCCACTAGGCAATATGTCCGATTGGAATAAAAATTAATGCAACTAGTACTAACAAATACCGAGTTTAATTCTAGAGCTATTTGGGAGAATCCGATAGTAAAGTACAAAGAACCTAACAGCGATTGTGTAGATCTTTTTGATACTAATGGATACGACCTTACAGAGTTAGAACAAGACTATGCAGAAGTAAATACCCCAGTTACTCAACATAGGTACAAGAGAGCGCTAAAGTATAACTGGTTTGAAACAAGTGAATCCATAATAGAAGGTGCTCATATAAACCACGCATTACTATTTGAGAGAAAAGCATACGGAGGTTCTGCATTAGAGCAGCTAAAGAATTGGAGTAGGGATCTACCGCTTGTAAGCAAGCTAACAAAGATAAGATCAAAGTGGGGTATTGATCTAGCAATCGACTATGTAGATAGAGAAGGAAACGTGTTTGAGGTATTTCATTATGAGTGGGATGATTTTCACTACGAGAATGTAATGGCTGCAAAAGAGAAAATTGAAAAACTAGCACTTAACGTCGACTGGACAGATGCTGCTAAGCAGCTTTTAAGACGAAGAGACGAATGGGCAACACTGCCTTTCTTCGAACAAAGTGATTGGAAGTGTAAGTTTTACGGTATCGAGCCTGAAAAGTTTAAAATAATAATCTGGAATGATTAAATTAACCGACCTACTAAAACAGCTACTAGAAGAGAAGAAGGCCGATCGCTGTCTGCGTATTGCAAGACAAAAGTACGATAAGCCATCAGCCTACCGATCAGGAGCGATTGTTAGATGTCGTAAAGGTGATATTTGGAAGGCTATAAAAGAAGATGAGTCACTACACAAGTGGTTCTCGAGAAAAGGAGCTAAGGGTAAGGCTAAGGGATGGGTTGATTGCAATGCACCCGATGGCAAAGGAGGTTACAAACCATGTGGTAGACAAAAAGGCGAAGACAGAGCAAAACATCCGTCATGCCGCCCTACACCAGCTGCTTGTAAAGATTCTGGTAAAGGAACAAAATGGGGAAAAACAAAATAATATGATAAAGTTAACAGACATATTAAACGAAGTAGAAGAGGGATTTCTTAGCAACATGTTTGGTAAGAAAGCACCAGAGCCTCAAAAGCAACCAACACAAGCACCGAAAAAACCTCAAGGAAAAGAGTACGAAGTTGATGGAGTACCAGTAACAGTTGAAGGTATTTCAAACGATGGTAAGGGATACACAGTGTGGGCAGGTAACAATCCTATAGGCGATCTAAGACAGGATTTTGCCAGCAAAGGAGGAAGCGGTTACGGAGAGAAAGGTGATAAAGTATATTACTACGTAAGTGATTTAACCGACCACGTTGGCAGAAATGCCTACTTCACAGTATCAGCACCGAGTAATAATACAAGTGCAAAAAATGCAATAAAGACAGTAGCTGATCAAATACTTAAAAGAAAGCAACGCAATGGAATTAATACTCACGATTTAAACTTAAGCTAGTGATAAAGTTAACAGACATACTAAAAGAAACGATAGTAAAATCTCCTCAAGAGCAGATGGAAGATTTTATTAATCTAGAAGATAAAGTAAGATCGTCTTTCATAGGTCATAAGAAAGTTGTTGCTTGGCATAGTAGATTGAAAGAAAAATATCCTAACCTAAGAATAAAATTTCTAAAAGACGGTGATGTATTGAGAGCAGAGGCTGATATAATGTTAAATGAAGCAAAAAAAGAAGAACCTAAAATAGGTGCTTTTGAAGAATTTGCTGGAACTAGAGAGAAGGGTGCAGAAAAAATAACAAAAAATACTAAGGAGAAAGGTGGCCTTTCAATGCTAACTTACTACCATTACAACGTTAAACTACCTTACTACAAGAAAGCAGCAGAAGGTAAATTAGACCTAGAAGCAGCTCATAAAGAGTACAAAGATCTACTAAAACAACTACATACAGCAACAAAAACTAATATGAATATTGAACAGATAGCTTTCCAAAAGCTGGTTGGTAAAATAGAAGTTTTAGGTGAATTGCTTATAAAACATAAGTAAAAAGTTGCTAATTTAGCTAAAAGGTAGTATGTTTGCCTACATATGAAAATAGCAATCGTAGGTAGTAGAACCTTTGACAACTACACATTAGTAGAGCATACATTAAGTACATATAAGCAGCAAATTGAAGTCGTAGTGAGTGGTGGAGCAAGGGGTGCTGATAAACTTGGTGAACAATGGGCTACTGAAAACGGCATTAAAACTCTGATATTCAAGCCAGATTGGACTAAATATGGAAAACGTGCCGGTATTCTTAGAAATAATGATATAATTCAAAACGCAGATTACGTTATTGCTTTTTGGGACGGCCAGTCAAAGGGAACAGCTCACTCAATTTCTCTGTGTAAGACACATAATAAACCTTGCAAGATTGTAATGTACAAGTAGTTAAACAGGTACATAGTGCTATTTATTTAGAGAATCCTTGCAAACTAAATAAGATAGTGATAAGAATGCAGCATTTATGTAATTTATTAGAATATGTAATAAAAGAATATCCGCATCTAGCGGAAGCTAAGGTCGATTCTTTTATGAAGGCCCTGGCGGATAAATATGAAGACCAGGTGCAGCACTCATCGGCACTTAAAAATAAAGTAGATAGGCCTGAAATAGAGTACGCAATAGAATTCTTCAAGAAATTTCAAAATAATATAGAGCCGGCAGAGGATAGAGATATCACCAAGTGGACAATTCAAGAGCTTTTACAGTTTCTAAAGTCTAAACCGGGATATAAGCCGCCATCAGAGGATGATGAGGAAGATGAACAAGCACCCCCAATAGTATACCAAGACGACAATCTTACCATTTACGATGGATCAGATGAAGGTAGGTGTATTTTATACGGAAAAGGGGAGAAGTGGTGTATAACAGGAGGTAGCTTTGCTAATTACCGTTATGATGCAAACAAAAAGTATCCTACTTTTTACTTAGTAAGAGATAAGAGATTAGCAGATAGTAATCCAAAAAGCTTCTTTGTTATTATGATTGGTAACGATGATACCTACAAAGCATCGGATAGAACTAATAACGATTTAGGTAGTAGACGTGGACAATCGGAGTGGCAGAGATGGGAAAATTGGGCTTTTGTTGAAAAAGAATTTCCATCAGTAAAAGGATTACAATCGTATTTTAAATATAGACCAATTCCTAAAAAAGAGTTAGATAGTAGAGGAATGTATACACTCGAGGACTGGTATTATAGCAAGGATCTTAACAAGAAGAATCAGCGTTTAATTGACGCATTAAGACAAGACAGTACTCCATTCAGGACACAAGATGGTGGTTCTATAACCTGGGAAAAGTTAATAAAAAACATACTATCTCGTCCAGAGATGAAAGCAATAACGGATTTATTTGTAAAATCTACCTATGAAAATCCCTTAATATTTTTACAAAGCTACGAGTACTTCACCCCAGCTCAGCAAAAGTCTATTATAGCAAACACAAATAACCCACAACACCCAGTAGGAATAACTGCTGATAAACTAATTGATAAGTATGAGCGTGATCAAATCACATATCAAGCTGTGATAGATTTGTTAAAAGCAGATAAAGTAAAGCCAACTAATACAACACACCTATATATAACCGGAAGAGATAACGTTATATATTTAGACTTAGATAAGGATTTAATAGTAGTTAAGGTAGTAGATAGAGGTGGTATGGATACCAAAACACTTAGTCCAAAAACAGAACACTATCTATTAGATGATCCAAATTTAGCAAGCATAAACTTACGAAAATTAGCTTCGACAGTGGAGGCGAAAGGTCTAAGTCCAAAAATAATACAAACAGCCATATCAGGTGAATCCGAAGATAAGCAAGCAGTTGAAGCAGATGGTATAACTTACGTAATACAGTATGATAAAGATAGTATAAGTATAATAAATACAAAAGGTAAACCAGTTGAAGGAGGCTTACCAGACCCAGTCGCTGATAAACTACAGAGCACAGTAAAGTCAGATCCAGCAAAGAGACAAAGCTTTTTAAAATCTATAATAGAGCAAAATGCACCAGCACTAACTCAAGCTCAGTATCAAAAAATACTAAATGGTCTATCGCAAGAAGAGAGGACCTTTACTCAAGAAGACCGACAGTATTATATTGATGTACAACCATTAGGAGTAATAATATACAGAGGAGCTTTCAATCCAAATACGCCATCAATTAATACAGATAGTTATCAGTTTGATACTACGGGTTTTAAGAATAGGTATTCAGGTAACTTCCCCAACAACCAAATTCAAGATAGCTTAGATACTTTTGTACAGACAGTATTACCACCCTTAACTACTCAAGGGGTACGTAACCTTTTACAAAACAACTCCACGATATTTCGGAGAAGTCCAAGTATAGCAAGTAATGTTAGATTAACACCGGACAACGAATACAAGATAATACCAAAACTAAATCAAGGTGCAATATATTTAGTAAACAAAGTAAATAAAGACAACTCCAGAAAGTTTAATCTAAGTAGTGGCAATATAGTTAACATGAGATTATCTCAAGCAAATTACGATCAACTACTCGGTAGAGAAGCACAGCCAAGAGCACAAAGACCAGCAACGGGAACAGCAGCCACGGCAGAAGCATTACCAGCAAACTCTGCAGGAGGTAATGTAAACTTGCAACAGGTATTTACAGACAACGGCCTTAGTTGGACAAGTCTACCTACTGGATTACAAAATAAATTAAGGCAAGGTGGTACGGTTAAAAATATACGTGCAGATAGAGGAACTGATACAAGAAATGGTCTACTAAGAGGTAGAGGACGGATAACATCAGCATATCAGTTAGCAGGAACAGCCAGTGCTTTATACATAGCAACTCTTAATTCAGGAACAGTTGTTGGAATTATAGCGTCACAACCAGGTAATATACACGGGGTTATTACAGCTACTCAATTTAGACAGTATAGATCGGCAAATGATTTGCCAACTATAATGCAAAACAATAATATAAGCGAAAATAATAACATGACAAACAAAATAGAATTAATTAGAAAACTCGCAGAGCAAGTGCTTAGAGAAAATCAACCTGCATGGGCACCTGACCCAGGAGAAAAGGATAAAGAGGTAGTAGAGCCAGGAACACAAGAAGAAGAAGATGATGATCCATTTACACCTCCAACAGAGTCACCGGATACGAGACCAAAAGCAGATAAAGATGTTACAATTAGTAAAATCGTAAGTAGATTTAAAAAAGAAAAATAATGCCTAAACACAGCAATATGTTATCACCAACCCTGATGAAGGGTTTAAAGGGTCAATCTAAAGTTGCACTCGGTAAAAAAAGTGGTATACAAACAAGTATTAAGTCAGAAGAGATACTTAACATATTATCTAGCATGGAGGCTCCCTATAAAGATGAACTAGAGCCACTAGCAATAGAATTAGTAAAAGAAATGTTCCCAGTAATTGATTTCTCTGGATATCAATTAGAAGCAAAGCTAACAACAATATCAGACGTAAATGCTAGCTTAGACGAAGAAACTAAACCTGAAGATCAAGCTTTTACAGATGAGCAGAGACGTCGAATGATTAATACAAGTACACAAGGAGCGGCTATTAAAGGTACAGAAGACTTTCAATTTAAAGATTTATACATTGATTATATAAACTCAATAGATCCTAAATTACTAGAACAGTACGCTGAGCTTACTAGAAATTTATTTGGAGTATACCACGACGAAAGTACGGTAGCAATGATGTTACAAATGGTGCAGATGGGCAATAAGCAGGGAGGTGGTAGTAGTAGGGTCACAGTAACAAATGGTATATCAGAAGCAACTAAAAAACCAGTTGTACATATAAAAGCATTAGGTGTATGCTTTCCAATTTTAATACACGAGATAACAAAAGGTGTATACGAAGCATTATCATTACACGGATTTACAAAGAGTAAAGAGGAAAATCAATCGGTAGCAGACGCAGTCGATACATTGGAAAATGAAGTAGATGACATCAGATTTGGTAAGTTTATACACAACGCTATAATAAATCCGTACGAACAATCACAATATAAAAACGATGCTCGTGTTAGGGACTTCTTAGTAATCAATATTTATAAGCTGAAAGATGATTTTGCAGACTACGTAAGAACAGCTTTAGCAGCTAATATAGTTGATGCCTATACTAACGGATCTAAAGAAGAAAAAAAAGAATTACAAGATTCATACAATGAGCTAATGGATCCGACTGTAAAAACAAAATGGCAAACTGATTGGAAAAAGTGGATAGGTTGGGCAAATGGAATAATGGCACAAGGAGATCGTTATTTTAAGAAAAAAGATACTGGATTAAAAGGACTATAATAATTAAAAAAGTAAAAATAATGTTTAAATTAAAAGACTTAGTACAGATTCCTATAAATGAATGTGGTGATTGCGAGAGAAATGGAATAGACTACACACATGGACACGACCACGAAGCCACAATGGCCGACGCTGAATTGAGAGACTTAATCTCAAATGCATCTAAGCTGCAAAATATAATCCAACCAGACGACCAATTACCGGGTTGGATATCAGCGTACATCACACTAGCATCTGATTATATACACTCAGTGACAGAGTATATGATAGAGCAGGGAGCCCAAATGCAACAACAACAAAAAGAGCCTACACCAGGTTTTGCAGTATATGAGAATAATAAAAAATAAATAATGGATAGTAAAGCAATTATTAGAAAATTAATTTTAAAAGAAGCCGAAAGGATGGAGCCAAACGTACAGACGTTCGAAGATGATCCTATGGGGTTTATTCTTAAAAAATATCCAACAATGGCAGAGACGTTGCAAATGCTAATGTCAAGTGCTTATAAGGATTATATTACAGGAATATACATCGTAGCACCAAAACCAACAACTTTTAGAATAGTATTACACAACGATCAGGACATCTTCCTAACGTATTTAGGTAAAGCATACGAAGCTAATGTATCAGGCAAGAAGTTTTACCTACAGACAATAGGTGAGAAAGAGAGATGTATGGAAGCAATATCCCGACTACTTATTATAGGAAATCCTATCAAAGTTAAAGGACCTGAGGAGGGCGAGCAAGCAGCAACTGAATCTGGTGAACCAGAAGAAGCATTAGCAGCAGCACCACCACCAGAAGAAACTGAAGCTGAAACAACAGAATCATAAAAAATACAATAAGAAGAAACTATAAAAGAAACAAAACCACCCCTGGGATAGAATCCCTTGGTCGACCCAACCCCGTAAGGTTGGGTTTCCTTTTTCTATATATAGCTAATGCTATAGACACTACTATTTATTAATAAAGAATAAGGATTTGAGCACTCCAAATGCCGGAAATATACAAGATGCTATAAAGCAGGAACTTATTAAATGTAAGCAGGACCCTGCGTACTTTATGAAAAAGTACTATACCATCCAACATCCTACTAGAGGAAGGATGAATTTCGGATTATATATGTTCCAGGATAAGCTATTAAGGTTGTTTGAACGAGAAGATTACCTTATTATCAATAAATCAAGACAGCTCGGTATATCAACACTATCATCTGCATATTCACTTTGGATGATGTTGTTTCACCAAGATAAAAACATACTTGTATTAGCAACAACACAAGCAACTGCAAAGAACCTTGTAACTAAAGTTCGATTTGCATATGAGAACCTTCCAAACTGGATGAAGCTTCCAACGATTGAGCATAATCGTCTTAGCCTAAGACTAAAGAATGGATCACAAATTAAAGCAGTATCAGCAGCAACTGACTCAGCTCGTTCAGAGGCTGTATCACTCCTTATAATAGACGAAGCTGCTTTTATTGATAGGATAGACGATATTTTTACCGCTGCGCAACAAACACTTGCAACAGGTGGTAAATGTATAGCATTATCAACTCCTAATGGAGTAGGTAACTGGTTTCATACAACCTTCATTGGTGCTCAAACTGGTGAAAATAAATTCACACCAGTAAGTCTACCATGGACAGTACATCCAGAAAGGGAGCAGGGTTGGCGTGACGAGCAAACAAAGCAGTTAGGAGTAAGAGCAGCTGCACAAGAGTGTGACTGCGACTTTTCGACTTCAGGTGACACAGTATTAGAACCGGATACTCTTAATTGGTTTGACACAACGTATGTAGCGGAGCCAATTGAAAGAAGAGGATATGATAAGAACTACTGGCTATGGGCATACCCAGAACCAACAAAGACATATATGGTTGTAGCCGACGTAGCTAGGGGTGATGGAAAGGATTACTCAACTTATCATATAATAGATATCGAGGATGTAACACAGGTAGCAGAATACAAAGCACAGTTACCGACAAAAGATTTTGCACATACCCTTGTAGCAGTAGCAACGGAGTGGAATAATGCACTACTAGTAGTTGAGAATAGTAGCATTGGATGGGATGTTGTAACAACGATACAAGAAAGAGGGTATGATAATTTATATTACTCACCAAAATCAGAAATGGTTGGAACACAAATAGATCAGTACATTACTAAATTTGAAAGAGGAGACGGGATGGTTCCAGGCTTTTCAATGAATCAGAAAACACGACCATTAGTAGTAGAGAAAATGCGATCCTTTATGGAGGATAAGAGCGTTGTAATAAAATCTCAAAGATTATTAAACGAACTTAGAGTCTTTATTTGGAAAAACCAGAAACCTCAAGCTATGTATGGGTATAATGACGACTTAGTAATGCCCTGGTCAATAGGATTATTTCTACGTGATACGGCTCTTAGATTTAGACAAACGGCATTTAATTTAACATATGCAAGCTTAAACAGTTTCTCAAAAGCGGACCAAGGTTACCAAGTATACAATAGTGGTAACACGTTTACAAATAATCCATGGCAAATGGATACAGGAGCTGATGGCTTAGCAGATTTAACATGGCTTATATAAATATATTATGGCAGAACAACAAAGAAACCTCTTCTCAGGTTTAAAAAGATTATTTTCAACTGACGTCATTATTAGAAATGATGGTGGAGAATTAAAAACAGTTGACGTTGACCGTATACAGACAAACGGCGTGTTGCAAACAAATGCACTTATTGATCGATTCAATAGAGTGTATACGACATCAACATCGTATGGTGTTAACTTAAACTTATCACAAAACTATCAATCCGCTCGTGTACAAATATATGCTGAGTATGAAGCAATGGATACTGATCCAATTATAGCATCTGCTTTAGATATTATAGCTGATGAGTGTACACTCAAAAACGAACAAGGCGAAGTACTACAAATCAGGTCAGCTGATGAAAATATTCAAAAGATATTATATAATCTATACTATGACATTTTAAATATTGAATTTAATCTATGGTTCTGGATTAGGACTATGTGTAAGTATGGAGATTTCTTTTTGAAAATGGAAATAGCCGAGCAGTTTGGCGTTTACAACGTAATACCATTCTCAGCCTATAATATTGTAAGACTAGAAGGAACAAACCCAAGTAATCCATCAGAGGTTATTTTCAAATATGATCCAACAGCTGCATTAGGAGCATCGGCTGGTTACTCAACTTCATATCAAAATACAGATCAAGGTGTTACATTCTATAATTACGAGATGGCTCATCTGAGATTAATTGGAGATATTAACTACCTACCGTACGGTAGATCATACTTAGAGCCTGCAAGGAAGTTATTTAAACAGTACGTATTGATGGAAGACGCGATGTTAATTCATCGTATCACTCGTGCTCCGGAAAGAAGGATATTCTATGTAAATGTAGGAGCTATTCCACCTAATGAGGTAGAAAACTACATGCAGAGAATGATTAGTAAGATGAAAAAGAATCCACTAGTAGATCCTCAAACAGGAAACTACAACCTAAAGTATAACGTACAGAATATGTTGGAAGATTTCTTCATACCAGTAAGAGGGAATGATCAATCAACACGTATCGATACAGCAAAGGCATTAGAGTATAATGGTATTGAGGATATAAACTACCTACTAAATAAATTATTTGCAGCACTTAAAATACCGAAAGCATTTCTTGGATATGAAAAAGATTTGACAGGTAAAGCAACTTTGGCAGCTGAAGATATTAGATTTGCTCGTACAATTGAGCGTTTACAACGTATAGTGCTTAGTGAATTAACTAAAATTGGCTTAGTACATCTATATGCAAATGGATATACTAACGAATCAATTGCTAATTTTGAAATATCACTAACTACACCGTCAATTATCTATGATCAAGAGCGTATAGCATTGATGAAAGAGAAAGTAGATCTAGCAGCTCAAATGCTTGAGAATAAATTAATGCCAACTGATTGGATCTATGATAAAATATTTCACTTCTCTGAAGATGAGTTTGACGAGTATAGAGATCTTATTGCTGAAGATGCTAAGAGATCCTTTAGAACCAAGCAAATTGAAGAAGAAGGCAACGACCCAGCTGTAACAGGCCAAGTATACGGAACACCACACCAAATCGCATCAATGTATGGTGGATATGGCAACACCAACCTAGCTAATACTGAAGTACCACAAGGCTACGATGAGATGAACCCATCAGAACCAGTAAAATTACCAGGCAGACCACAAGAGAAGGTGTCGCTTATCAATACATCTGACGATCCATTAGGATCAGATAGGATGGGTACTTATGATATCAAATCAAAACCTAAATCAGGAGAGAATGGTTTGAAGGTAAAATACCAAGGAGGATCACCACTAGCACTAGAAAATGCCGTCACCAAGACAGTTTATTATAAAAATAGAGTGTTACTGGAGCAATTCGGTAAAAGAAATACGGATTTATTCAAAGAAAGCGACCTATTGAATGAGAATCAAATAAAGCCAGACTTAACATAACTCCCTGATATTTATAAGCAAGCAAAAACTGTATGATAAAGCATAGCAAATATAAGAATACCGGAGTGCTTTTTGAGCTATTGGTCAGACAAGCAACGTCAGATTTGATGTCGAACAAAGACCCTAAAGCTGTAAAAATCTTTAAAAAATACTTCATAAATACAGAATTACAGAAGGAATGTGAACTGTATAACACGGTACTAAATACTCCAATACTTACAGAGAGTAGGGCTGAGATGTTAGTTAACACTGTGCTTGAGCAGTCTAAAAAATTAGATAGAGCAAAATTAAACGTTGAAAAGTATAAGTTAATTAAAGAAATTAAGAAATACTACGATCTTGATAATTTTTTCAAGGCAAAAATTAACGGTTATAAGATATATGCAGCGGTTTATACGTTAGTTGAGTCTCAAATTAGCACTGAGTGTATTGATACTAAGCAGATTATATCAAATAAAGTGACTTTACTAGAGCATGTAACTAAGGAATCGCTTACAGAAAGGAAGGTAGCATCTAAAGCAGTTGAAGAATTTATGAAGGAGGACAAGGAAATACGGCTACTTGCTTACAAAATACTAGTAGAAAAGTTTAATGACAAGTATTCAGGATTATCAGATAACCAAAAAAACCTACTCAAAGAGTATATAAATAATATATCAGATACAAAACAGTTAAAGATATACTTAAATAATAAATTTGATAAGGTTAAGAAGGAATTAACAGCGTTATTAGAAAATGTAACTGATAAAGTAACACAGATTAAATTAAAAGAAGCTATTAAATTAATTAAACCTATCAACACAGGGGAACCAGTGAGGGATGAATCGTTAGTAGGATTAATGGAATATTATCAACTAGTAGAAGAGTTAAAAGTAATCAAGTAATGAGTATACAATTTCAAAAGCAGTTTTTACTAGAAGATATTGATGATTACTATACTAAAATAGTAGATTATCTAGTCCAGTACGTAAAAATTGGCGACCAAGCTGCTAAGATGTTAGCGGATAAGGTAGTTGCTCGTACACCTTTAACTCACGAAGAAGCTATTAGAATCGCTCAAGCTATTAAAAGAATGAGCGAGGAAGGGTCAATGAGTACAGGAGCAGGAGCTTTCAATCCAAGCCTACATGCATCTAAGAAGCAATACATGGGACCAGAGATGAAAGAGGACGCTCCAATGCTTGCACACGGTAAAGCAGATATACACACCTTGACGCAGGATGGTATGAAGAAGGTAAAAAGAGGTGAATCTGGTATGCAGGGTGTTATTGTAAAGGATTTATGGGAAGATTTAACAATGGGTAAACAGGTAATTTACAAAGGTCCAACTACAGAGTATGGTAGTAAAATACTAACAAAAGGAGCAGAGGGAGTTGTAAAAGATATTAGTGGAGCTGAAGTTACAGTAGTGTTTAGTGAATTGGGATTAAACGTATTAGTAAACGATTCAAACCTAGAAAGTTTAAATGAAAACTATCATAGATTTAAGAGAGAGGCTTTAACAAGAACAAAGCCACAGCAAATGCATGAAGCTGCTAAGATGATACATAAGAAACTCGAGGAAATTAATAGATTACTGGAGTACACTAATCAAATGAGAGGTGAGTTATCGGAGGGAGAGGAGCAAATGGAGTATAGACACAATACAAAGAAATTATTTGAAAAAATAAATACAAAGGTTGTTGAAGCGTATACAAAATTAAAAAAAATAAAATAAGATGGCGGATAATTTCAACTTTAAAAGGTACTTAACTGAAAACAGACTAGGAGCATACTCAAAAGCAACCAAACTAAACGAGAACCTAGCATACGATCAAGCAATTTCTGTAGCAGAGAACTTGCTACAACAAGGAATGGATGCTGAACAAGTAGCAATGCAAATTGAAGATCAATTTCCAGGCCTAGACGTAGAGAGTGTTATGCAGAACGCACAAGGTGGTAGCATGAGCACTGACAGCGATTTACCATTTGGTAGTATGTACGAAGATGTACTAGAGTTGGATAAAGACGGAGCTGAAGTCGGACTATTTCAGGAAGGAAAAATAACAGACAAATACCCAGGACCACAGGCAGAGGCACTACATAATACAATTGCTGCATTACAAGCTGATGTTAAATCAAAACAAAAACTAACAAATGCAATATTAAGCTTTGCGGAAGAGTTACAAGGTGGTAATATGATGGAAGGTAAAAAATAATCAAAATGGCAATAGCAAAGGGATCGACTTCAAGTAGTAAAGCAACTTTCGGCAAAAGAAAAAATGGAACAGTTAAAAAATCTTACAACAAACACAGTCCTAGACCAAAGAAATACGTAGGACAGGGTAGATAACTCTATTTATTAGTATGAAAAATATAACAAGACAATACCAGGACCTCTTAGAAGGCAAAATGACTAAAGCTAATTTCATGGTTAATGTGCGTAGAGACTTCCCACAATGGATTGTTTCTACAAATTCATACCAAGATGCTGTAAGTATATTAAAAAGTAAAAGAATTATAAGTGAGAATATATTTAACACCCCACAAATGGGTGGTATATTATCAAATTGGAAATCAAGTCGAGGTAATGATCAAGTTGAACAGGACATTAAGGATCTACTTGCAAGAGGAAACTCATACGAAGAAGCAATTGAATACATAGCAGCAGAACAAGGAATTGATGCAGAGGAACTTGCAGCAAAGTATCCTAGAGACGTTGTTGATATTGAAGGACACGAAGGTAACGACGACGATGAATTTGCAGATATGGAAAAGCGTCATAATATGGAAAAAGACGCTGAAGATGCTAAACTATCTCAATGGGATTATATGGGTGAAGGGGATGATCAAAGTGATAAATGGTTAAAATCTGTTAAGAACATTGTTGGAGAAATGCAGTATCAACTATCATCAGCCGTATACGGTAAAGTAATGACACAACTACAAAATAGACCAGAAGAGGTTGTGAGTAAGTTTGGAAAAACTAGTGCAGAAGAAGCTGCTAAAATGTTAGTTGCTAGTCACACAACAAGCGATGAATACGATCCAGGACCAGGTGAAGATGCTAAACTATCTCAATGGGATTATATGGGTGAAGGATCGGCTCAAATCACACCAAAAGCAATTGAAGTAGCCCTAAAAAATATGTGGCAAGACGACCTCATTAACGATGTGACTTGGGAAAAAGCAAGCGAGGCATTACCAACCTTTGATATTGATGGTAATACGAATATGGTTGGAACATCGACTGCTGACGATCTTGCAAGAGAGTTAGTATTTTTTGCAACTGGCAATCACGTACCTGATGTAGTAGATTATGATGATGAAGAATATAAAAAAGCAGCAGAAGATGACTTTGATATTGATATGAGGGTTAATCAAGATCTTGAAAATAGATTTAACGAAATGGTTGGTATGAGATCTACTCCTACAATGGTAGATAAAAATACTAAAATCAACACAACAGATAAGTTTGATATAATTAAACGTAATGGTGAAAGAATCAAAGGAGTTAAATTCATTGATATGAGAACATATGTTCTTAATGGAGTGGAGAAAAGTTTAAATGATAATGATAGTGTTGAGAAGTCAACAGTAAATGAAGGACTTTTAAGGTCCTCTCAAAAAATTAATAAACAAGCTGTTACTGAAATTTCAATGGGGTTAGCGGCAAAAACATTAAAATCATTCCAAGATAAAGGTTTTACTGGTGATGAACATGAAGAAGAAAGAGGCGAACAGCGAAAAGCATTAGAAAAGTATATTAATCCGGCATTGGCATCTGAAATTAAAAAATTAGGGTTTAAAAATGTAGGTGGTGGAGGTGATAACGTTTCTTTTAGTGCCGATACTTTACCAGTACATGGTGGAGGAAAAGCAACAGTGACAGTATCAAAAGATAAAGTAGTAGGTAAAATAGGTGGTGGTAAAGCATTTGACCTCATGGGAATTGACATATACTTAACAAACGCTCAAAATGCTAAAATAGCAGTAGAAAAGATTCAACAAGATTATCAAGATTTAAAAAGTGAAGCAGCAGAGCCTTTAAACGAAGCTATTGTACATGAGTTTGATAGTGTAAACTACATACAGTTAATGAAAGGTATGGAGTTTGAATTATTACAAATGCCAGAAGTTACAGATGAGAATTTAATAAAAGCAAAAGTAAAAGCCTATAAGAATCTTGTAAAAGATCCAAAAGCATACATGGACCTTATTATTACCAATACAGATGCTGTTGAAAAGATAGATAAGGGATTAAGAACACAGGAAGTTAAAAAAGATAACTTAGTTGATAAGGCGAATGCAATGAAAGTCCTTAAAAAGGATGAAAAAGCAAACACACAAACAAACCAAAGCAATAAAGAAAGAGCAAGAGGATTACCAAAAGGTGTAAAGATAGTGAAAGAGAGTGTTGCTCAGAGATTAAAGGAAAACATCTTAGAAGAATATTTTGAAATAGGTGAACCAAGAAAAAAATTTGCTAAAGGAGAGAGTGTAGTTACCCCTGAAGGCGAAATCGGAGTAATTGAAGAGATGACTCCTGATAATACAGCAGAAATAAAATTAAGTAGCGGTAAAGTGGTTCACAAGCAAGGTAATGTTTTGAAGCCACACGTAGAAAAGCATGTTGATGAATACAAAGATAACACTGGTTTTGAAAGATGGTCGTCTGAAAAGAGAGGTAAAGAGTTAGCAGCAGCTGAAATTAAGCAAGCTAATAATAAAGCAGGAGAGACATTTAATATAGGAGATGTAGTAGTAGCACCAGACGGTATAGAAGTTAAAATAACAGGCTTTATGAAAGGAAAGGATGATCGCATGAAAGCGATGTATAACGCTGGAATGTATTCAGATGTATACGACTTAGATGCATTAGAGAAAAAAAATTCATTTAGAGGTGGGATAGATTTAGGAAAATCATTTGATAAGTTTAAAAGCTTGAAAGAGAAGTTAACAAAGAGTATCAAAAAGGAATTAGAAGAAGTTGGATTATATACACTTAAAAATGCAGCTAACCCTGCATCAAAAGGAATGCCTACGGTAGTATCTCCTGACGCATCGACAGAAACATCACAAGCCTTTAAAAATTTGTACGTAAAAAAAGGATAATGAGCAAACAAGTATTAATAGAGTACATGCTATTCAAACCTCAACCTCAACAACTGAGGGAAGGTAGAATGAATCCAAGAGCACCATTTCTGGTATCAGGAAAAATTCAAGCGGCAGGAAAGCCGAATGCTAATCACCGTGTATACCCATATCGTACTTTAAAGATACAAACAGATCTTTATACAGAAGGTCCCGTAAAAGATAAAAGAGCACTAGGAGAACTAGATCACCCAGAATCATCCATTATAAACCTAAAGAACGTATGTCACAACATTACAAAAATGTGGTGGGATGGTGAAGACCTTTATGGTGAATTTGAAATTTTAGACACACCATCAGGCAATATATTAAAAGAGTTATTTTTAGCTGGAATTAATGTAGGAGTGTCATCAAGAGCAATGGGATCTGTATCACCAATTGGTGAAGGCCTTGTTCAAGTTGAAGAGGATTTAGAGTTAATTTGTTGGGATTTTGTCTCAACACCTTCTACATTTGGAGCATACGTAACACCAGTAGGAATGAGAGACCAAGCTATGGGATTACAAGAATCATACAACCCAGACAATCAACAAACAAACAAATACCAAGGAGTTAATAGACTAATATCAGATATCCTCTGTACCCAATCAGGTATTTGCTGTTTAAAGTAATATTTATATAAAAAACATAACAATGAACCAATCAACAAGAATGCAAAAGTTAGCGGGTTTGGTGACCGAAAATACTGACATGGAAGAAGCTATACCAAGTCCAATAGTAAAAGACCCACTCGGTAAAGTAAAACAACATACACCAGGTGGTGGAGTAGGTACTGAATTTAAACCAGCAACAACAACACAAGCATTTGCAACACATTTACTACAGATAGCAAAAGAGCTAAGAAGTGGAGATCTTCGCCAGAAGCTACAAACTGCTGAGCTAGTACAATTAGATACGTTGTTAAATAAAATGTTAACAGTAGCTAAAGACGTTGCTAATAAGGGAGTTGATATGAGAAGTGTTGGAAACTTTGCTGCTTCAAAATTTAAGTAATGCTTAAACTAGTTGATATATTAAAAGAAGTACTGGCTACTGAAGGGAAAGCTATTGAAGTTCCTGATGAGGAAATGGATAAAGCTGGGGAGTTGTACAGATATGTACACACTAATCTTGAAGATTTAAAAACAAAAGCACCACAGGACGGTACTAATCCACTAGTATTATCAAAGTTTAAAAACTACTTTACGATAACGCCAATAGACCAAAACACAATAGGAGTTAGCGTTGGACTATACAATGATCCAGAAGACTTTGCAGCAGGTAGAGGTACAAAAGCCACAGACGATACCACAGCTAAAATAGACTTAGCAAAAAAACACATTATAATTAATTTAGCCAATTTTGATAGTCACGATGAGCAGCAATTTGAGGAAGTAATAAGACACGAGCTTATACATGCTATAGATCCAAAAACAGCTAAAAAATCATTATATAATAAAATAGGAGTTGGAGCAGAAAAGAACAGAAAGTTTAATGCCAACGTAGCTAAAAATGCTGTAGAGAAGTACACGAGAATGTTTCAAACCCCCGAAGAATTTACAGCACATGCTGGCACTTATATAGGCACTATTAAAAAAAGCTTATCAAAAATAGAAGATCCTGCACAAAAAGAAGCTTATAAGAAGTTAATAGCAAAACTACCGCAAGATCTTAAAAATAAAGATGTTGAGGCCGTCAAACAAGATCCGCAATATAAAGAGACAATGCCGTGGTTATTTGCTACTAATGACGACTATGCCTTCGATACAAATCTACAAGTTATAAAAAGCTGGATGAATAACCCAGATCTAGCTAAAAAGTTTTTACAAATGGTAGCTAGAGTAGCCTAGTAATAAATAATTACCTATTAATTATTTTTATAAAGTTATCCGTTTTTGATAACTCGTTGATATTTATCAACATATGTCACTTCCCAATGTGGCATTGAAAATAACATAATATACATATTGCTTCCAACCCTCAATAAGCAATCAAATCCCAAATTTTAGTTAACAATGACTAATCAAGAACTTTACAAACAGGCAATCCTGGATGCAAAAGCAGTGCGCGAAACAGCATTAGCAGCTGCAAAACAAAGTTTATCAGAAGCGTTTGAGCCTCGCATTAAAGAAATGATGAGAATCAAATTATCCGAAGAGCTTGAAGATGGCAATGACTTAGAAGAAACCCCATATGAAATGGAAGAAGCTATGTACATGGCAGATGAAGGCACAATGAAAGATGAAAACGCTGAAATGGTAGACGAAAACACACTCGATGAAATCCTTGCTGAGTTAAACGCAATTTCCGAAGAAATGGAAAATGAGTCTGAGCTTGAAGAAGGACACATCAAATCTGACGGCTACGTTGGAACAAAAGGCAAAGGTGGTACTGGCTACGATGAAAAAGCTAGAACTACTAAAGGCGATCACAAACTACACGAAGCTGAAGATGACGAAGATGCTGAAGAAGCAGACACAGAAGCAGGCGCAGTAGAAGGTGGTGAAGAAGCATCTGACGATGAAACAGTTGTAGATATCACAGTAGGAGAATTGAAAGACATCATTCGTGATGTATTCACTCAATTACAAGGTGGTGAAATGGAAATGGGCGGCGGTGAAATGGAACCAGCTTCTGATGAAGAAAACGGTGCTATTAACTTAGACGGCGAACCACAACCAGATGAAATGGAAGAAATCTCTTTAGATGAAATCCTAGCTGAGCTTGAAAAAGATCAAATGGAAGAAGAAGCTCCACATCCTGCAAAGCATGTTGCTGGTAACACCAAAAATGCACACAGTGTTGACGAAATGAAAAAAGACAAAATGAAAAAAGATCTCGAAGAAGCTAACAGAACTGTAAAAGTAATGCAAACTGAACTTAATGAGATTAATCTTTTAAATGCTAAACTTCTTTATTTCAACAAGATCCTTAAAGCTAAATCATTAAACGAAAGTCAAAAGGTAAAGGTGATGAATGCTTTTGATAGAGCAACTAACGTTAAAGAAGTTGAAAATACTTATGCAACGCTTACTGAATCTATCATAGCAGCACCAAAGAAAACAGCTCTTAAAGAGTCACTAGGTTTCGCATCAAAACCAATTGGATCAGCTCCAGCTAGACCAATTGTAGAAGTGGACGCTTTCGTATCAAGATGGCAAACACTTGCTGGAATCAAATAATTAATTTTAACAAAAACAAAACATTTAAAAATGTCAAATCTAGTACAATCTTTACTCGAAAGTGCCAACCCCTACAACAATCAGTTAGGCGTTGCACAAAGACTGTCCAAAAAATGGGCAAAGTCTGGTCTTTTAGAAGGCCTAAAGGATTACGACCGTAACAATATGGCTCTTATCCTTGAAAACCAAGCTAAGCAATTAGTAATGGAACAATCAAACACAGGTGGTGGAACAACCTCAGGTGCAACTTTCACTCCAGGTGTTGGTGAGCAGTGGGCTGGTGTAGCTTTACCGTTAGTTCGTAAGATCTTCGGTCAAATTTCTGCTAAAGAGTTCGTTTCTGTTCAACCAATGAACTTACCTGCTGGTTTAGTATTCTTCTTGGATTTCCAATATGGTAACAACATACCTAAGCCTTTTAGTACTACAGCTGGAGCTAATTCAGTTTACGGTACTCAATCTACAGTAGGTGATAGCACATTTGGTAACACCGCAGCTAGTGGTCTTTATGGCCCAGGTCGTTTTGGTTACTCTATCAACCAATTCTCAGCTTCTGTTGCAGGAACTAGTATTACTTCAGGATCTCCTAACTGGGTTACTGACTTGAGCGCTGACGCTAGCGTATCTCAATCTGTTCTTAACGGACAAATCACGAAACTTACTATTGTAACTGGATCAATCGATACCAACATTGATTTGAATGGTATTCGCGCTTTTATCGCTACTTCAGGATCTTTGACAGCTGCTAATATACTACAACAATTTACTAGGTACGACGCAGTTGCTGGTACAGTTATTTTCTTTGTAACTACATCTCTTAACTTAAGTCCAATTACAGGATCAACTCAAAAAACAACTGTATCGTACAACAAAAAGACTGATTTCGCAACTCGTGGTGATTTTGAAGGTGTACCAGACGGTAGTACTAACTACGCTGTTCCAAACGCTGCATCTACAAGTCAAATTGTTATCCCTGAGATCAATGTTCAAATGAGATCTGAAACTATTTCTGCTAAAACTCGTAAGTTAAAAGCACAATGGACTCCAGAATTTGCTCAAGATTTAAACGCTTACCATAGCTTGGATGCTGAGGCTGAATTGACTGGTATGTTGTCTGAGTACATCTCTTTAGAAATTGATTTGGAAATACTTGATATGTTGATTCAAAATGCAGTAACAACTGATTTCTGGTCAGCTAAGATTGGTAACTCAATCAGCAACGGAGTTCTAACAAACAACACGGCCGGTGCTTACTACAATCAAATGTCTTGGTTCCAAACAATTGGTATCAAATTACAAAAAATCTCTAACACTATCCACCAATTAACAATGCGTGGTGGTGCAAACTTTATGGTTGTTTCACCAGCAGTAGCTACTATCTTGGAATCAATTCCTGGATTCGCAGCTGATACTGACGGTGCATCAGAAACTATGAAGTATGCATTTGGTGTTCAGAAGATTGGTAGCATGAATAGCCGCTACAAAGTTTACAAAAATCCATATATGGTTGAAAATGTAATCTTGATGGGCTTCCGTGGTAACCAATTTTTAGAGTGCGGTGCGGTTTACGCTCCATACGTTCCATTGATCATGACTCCACTTATCTACGATCCTACTACCTTCGTTCCACGTAAAGGTATTATGACTCGCTATGCTAAGAAAATGGTACGTCCTGAGTACTATGGTAAATTGTATGTAGCAGACTTAAACATCGTTTAATCTACTATAGAATAACCAAAGAAAGCCAGCCTTGTGCTGGCTTTTTTTATGTGTTATGGTACTATTTATATCAGAGTCCCCAATATAACATAAAATAATATGGCAAGTTTAACCGGAAATTCAATCGCAGGCACGTATACAGGCTTGCTTAAAACAATTGATAATGGAGCAATTAGTATAACACCAACTACTATAACGGATGGTGTTGGCAATACATCATCACTATCGCTAAGCAGCAATTCAGCTATAATAACTGGGTCAGTTAACGTAGTAGGTAGTATAACAGCAACCAATATTACAAGTTCGTTATTCGGAACAGCTAGTTGGGCATCAAATGCAGTAACAGCATCATATGTTTTAAATGCAGTAAGCGCTTCATTTGCAACATCAGCAGTAAGTGCATCGTTTGCAAGCACAGCATCATACGTTTTAAATGCAGTAAGTGCTTCGTTTGCAAGCACAGCATCATACGTTTTAAATGCAGTAAGTGCTTCGTTTGCAACAACAGCATCATTTATACCTACATCATCACTAACCGATAACTTCTTTGTACAAGGTGGAAATAGCTTTGGTGCTCAAGCAGTATTAGGAACTAATGATGTTCAAAATCTTGCTTTTGAAACTAGTGGTTCAACTAGAATGTTTATTAGTTCTAGTGGTAATGTTGGTATAGGAACAACATCACCCTCATTTAAACTAGACGTTAGTGGTAGCGATGCT
>Ga0181355_1000110_pt1 | contig 30791 bp, 34 predicted proteins | sample Fa13VDMM15DN_FD_130099 | JGI IMG/M metagenome (GOLD analysis project Ga0181355, IMG submission 130099) | Freshwater viral communities from Lake Michigan, USA - Fa13.VD.MM15.D.N | ecosystem: Environmental > Aquatic > Freshwater > Lake | place: USA: Michigan | collected 2013-09-23 | reverse complement strand
TGGTTGGTTGCATATTTACTTATACAACTTAAAAAAGTATGTTACTAAAGCCGCAGCCGTCATACACCACCAAAAAACCTGAATTTGTTTCTGCCTATCCTTATCCATGTATTTTAATTCATCGGCTCTATCTTTTTCCATTTTTGCTTTGGTTGCTTCAACTTCAGACCAAGCAGTTTTACCATATTTTTTAATGGCTTCCAGTTTCAATTCGTTCACTTTTTGTTGGTGAGCTTTTTCTTTTTGATATTTTTCGTAGGCTCTAAACTCTGCCATTGTGGCTAAGTAATCTTGTTCGGCTTTGGCCTTCATTCTGTTGATATGTTGTTGATGAACAGCCTTTTCCATATCGGCTTGTTGATCCACAACCACAGAGCTTAATTGTTTGCTCACTCCCTGAGCGGCTTTTAGAGTATTAACGGCACCTTGGGCGCCGGCAACAATAGGGTCGGACATGTGATTTCTCTTAATTGTGTTATAGGAGGATAATAAAGAATACCAAATGTCGGATTGACAAGGTCTTGAGAATAACGTATAATCAAATCAACTACATACTTATTTATAACGTGGAGATAACCAAATGAAGATATTAGCTATGAAACTTATTACCGGAGAAGAAATTCTTGGTGAAATTGAATCCGAATCGGAAACTGAATTTGTGATTGAAAATCCAGTTGGTATTGCCATTGTGCGTGATCCTAAGACTGGTCAACCCAATGTTGGTTTTACACCTTTTCCATTACATGCCGAACAAAAGAAAGGATCTACGCTTGCCATCACTAAGAAGAATGTAGTATACTCCTATGTTCCGGCAGAAGATTTTGTTAATAATTATAACAGCATCTTTGGTGCCGGTATTGTGATATCAAAACAACAAATCATCACGGGTTAATTTGAGTAATTTCTATACAAACATACAATGTTTCGGTAATAACATATTATATCGAGGCATTCAAAATGGTAAGAGAGTGAAGGATAAAATCAATTATTCTCCTTCACTTTTTATACCTTCTAAAAAAATAACAAACCACACCTCACTCGATGGTGATTATCTTGATGAAAAAAAGTTTGCTTCTGTTAAAGCAGCAAGAGATTACATTAAACAATTTGAAGGTGTATCTAATGCACCTAAAATTTGTGGCCAAACTCGATTTGAATATGCCTTTATTGCTGACCAGCACAATGGTATGGTCGACTATGATTACGAAAAAGTATCTGTTGCCGTAATCGATATCGAAGTTGGTTCAGAGAATGGTTTTCCTGATCCATATCAAGCAAACGAACCAATCACAGCAATCTGTTTAAAATTTACTAAGAGCAAACCAATTGTATTTGGGTGTGGTGAATATCAAGTTCAAGAAGGTGAAATCTATATTCGTTGCAAAGATGAATACAATCTCTGTAAGAAATTTCTAGAGTTTTGGAAAGACAAATATCCAGACATCATAACCGGTTGGAACACCAAGTTCTTTGATATACCATATCTCGTTAATCGTTTTCGTAAGATTCTAGGTGAAGAAGAAGCCAAAAAACTATCACCATGGAATTACATTACAGAACGCAAAGCATATGTGAACAATCGACAGTTAATTGATTATACACTTGTTGGAGTATCTTCACTTGATTATATCGAACTATACAAATGGTACGCACCTGGCGGTAAGTCACAAGAATCATATCGTTTGGATAATATTGCACAAGTAGAACTTGGTGAAGGTAAGTTAGATTATGATGAGTATGATAACCTTAATGCTCTATATCGTTTAAATTTTCAGAAGTTTATTGAGTATAACATTAAAGACGTTGAACTCATTATTAAACTTGAAGATAAGTTGAAACTGGTTGAATTGGCCGTAACTCTTGCCTATGACACCAAATCAAACTTTGAAGATGTGTTTGCACAAACTCGTATGTGGGATTCTCTAACATATTCTTATTTGTTTGAGAAAGGTATTATTGTACCACCAAGAATAGTTAAAGATAAAGATTCGGCATTTGAAGGTGCCTATGTTAAAGATCCACAAGTTGGTTCACATGATTGGGTTGCTTCATTCGACTTGAACTCTCTTTATCCACATTTGATGATGCAGTATAATATCTCACCAGAAACACTAATTGAGCCACAAAATTATACAGAAGAAATGCGTGAGATTATTTCACAAGGTGTTTCTGTTGATAAACTTCTAAAGAAAGAGGTGAATATATCTAAATTAAAAGATGCAACACTAACACCTAATGGACAATTCTTTCGTACCGATATTCAAGGTTTCTTGCCAAAGATGATGGAAGAAATGTATACAGATAGAAAGAAATTTAAGAAGCTAATGCTTCAAGCAAAACAGGAGTATGAAAATGAAACGGATGATTTCAAAAAATACGCAATTGAAAAACGAATTGCCAAATACAATAACATTCAGTTGGCCAAAAAGGTCTCTCTTAACTCTGCTTATGGCGCTTTGGGTTCTCAGTATTTCCGTTTCTACGATTTGCGGATGGCTCTTGGCGTCACTACTGCTGGCCAATTAAGCATTCGTTGGATTGAAAATAAACTAAACCAATACATGAACAAATTGTTGGATACTAAAAATGATGACTACGTTATTGCAAGCGATACTGATTCGATTTATTTACGTCTTGGAGGCCTCGTTACAAAGGTCTATGGTGATAGAAATGTTGATACAAACAACATCATTGCATTCATGGATAAAGTATGTGATGATAAAATTCAACCGTTTATTGATGTTTCCTATCAGGAACTTGCAGATTACGTTAATGCGTATTCGCAGAGAATGGAGATGAAACGAGAAGCATTGTCTAACAAAGGATTGTGGACAGCCAAGAAACGATATATTCTAAACATTTTTAATAACGAAGGTGTGTCATATAAAGAACCATACATGAAAGTGATGGGACTGGAAATGATTAAGTCCTCAACACCATCTTCAATTCGTGAGAAGATGAAACAGGCTATCAAAATAATGATGTCTGGCACAGAACAGGATATACACAATTTTATTGCCAAGTTTAAAGAAGAATTTCGTAATCTACCACCAGAAGAAATATCTTTTCCCCGTGGTCTTAATGGTTTGAATAAATATTCAGATGCAGCCACTTTATATAAATTAGGAACACCAATTCATGTTAAAGGTGCAATTTTATATAACAACTTTTTAAATCAAAATAATCTTACCAAAAAATATCCACTCATTCAAGAAGGCGAGAAGGTCAAGTTTACATACTTGAAGATGCCAAATCATTTTAAAGATACAGTCATTTCATATCCTTCACGATTACCAAAAGAATTAGGTTTGCATGATTATATCGATTATGATATGCAATTCGATAAAGCTTTCTTAGAACCAATCAAAGTCATTTTAGATTGTATGGGCTGGTCTACAGAAAAGGTAAGTACATTGGAGGACTTTTTCTCATGATTATGTTAACACTATTATCAGCATTATTACTATCAGGCATTGCAGCCTATTATTCCATTATTGGTTTAGCTGCAATCTTTACAGGCGCATTTTGGCCAATTGTTTTCATGGGCTCGGTTCTTGAAATGAGCAAATTAGTTACTGCATCATGGCTGTATCGTAATTGGAAAACCTGCCCACTTTTATTAAAATCATACTTGACATCTGCCGTAGTAGTATTAATGGTGATTACAAGCATGGGTATTTTTGGTTTTCTATCTCAAGCACACATTGATTCCACATTAGAAGCCGGTGCCAACTCAGTAGAAATAAGAACACTCAAACAGCAAGAAAAGATTGCCAATGAGCGATTAGAATATTTACTGAAACGTGCCGGCAATCCTGAAACGGCATCAGCCAATGTTGATAGACAAATTCAACAAACACAAAGAGAATTGGCTGATATCAATAAACGAAAATTACCATTATTAAAAGAAGAAAATAAACTTGTGGCAGAAGTTGGTCCTATTAAATATATTGGTGATATGATATATGGTACAGATGATACCAATGCCATTGATAAAGCAGTTCGTTTGGTAATTATGTTAATAATGGTTGTATTTGACCCCTTAGCTGTGTTATTATTAATAGCAGCAAATATGTCAATGCAACAGAGAAGTGGTAAACCAATTATCAAAGATAATACTGTTGTTGGTTTGACACCAGAAACGGAAAGATTTAAAGTACATAAAAAAATTTGGAAGAAAAAGAAACAAAAAGCCAATACAGAAATAGATATTCCGGTATTTACGGAACAAGAAGAATTGGCAAATAATGTTATTAAAATTGAAAAAGAAAACATTACTGAGATTGAAGAAAAACCTGTAGAAGATATTGTAATTGATAGTGCTTCAGGTGAATCTATACCTCCAATAACAAAAAGTAAAAGAGGTTTTCCAAACAGGAAGACTAAAGAATTAACACCTAAGTATGATTATGAAGATGAGTTTGCGTTTCGTGAAAAGGAAAAGAAATGAGTATACTTGATAAAATTAAAAAGAATAGTTCGATTAAAGAATCCGCTATTCTCTCAAAATCAAAATTCTTCACACAGAAGGATATGATACCAACATCGGTGCCAATTATTAATGTGGCATTGAGTGGTCGTTTGGATGGTGGTCTAACCCCAGGTCTTACAATGTGGGCCGGCCCATCAAAACATTTTAAAACTGCCTTTAGCTTATTAATGGCAAAATCTTATTTGGACAAATATAATGATGCAGCGTTACTATTCTATGATTCTGAGTTTGGTACTCCTCAGTCTTATTTTGACAGCTTTGGTATTGATACCGACCGAGTTCTTCATACACCTCTTACTGATATTGAACAATTAAAATTTGATATCATGCAACAGTTAACCAATCTCGAAAGAGGTGATAGATTAATTATTGTTATCGATTCAATTGGTAATCTGGCTTCAAAGAAAGAAGTTGAAGATGCTTTAGAGGGCAAGTCAGTTGCTGATATGTCCCGTGCCAAACAAGTTAAGAGTTTATTCCGTATGGTCACACCACACCTTACAATGAAAGATGTTCCAATGATTGTGGTAAATCACACATACAAAGAAATTGGTATGTTCCCCAAAGATATTGTGGGTGGTGGAACCGGTTCTTACTATTCTGCCGACAACATTTTCATTATTGGCCGTCAGCAAGAAAAGGAAGGCACAGAGGTTGTTGGTTATAACTTCATAATTAACGTGGAGAAATCACGCTATGTTAAAGAAAAATCTAAAATTCCTGTTACTGTTTCTTTTGATGGCGGTGTTAGCCGGTGGTCAGGCCTACTTGATTTGGCACTTGATGCAGGCCTTGTCGTTAAACCTACTAACGGGTGGTACAGTCGAGTTGATGTTTCTACCGGTGAAATAGAACCTAAAAAATACAGAATAAAAGAAACAGATACCAAAGATTTCTGGATGCCTATTATCACCAGTAAAAAATTCCAAGATTATGTGGCAGACAAATATCAAATTGCTGCTGGTGAAATTATGCAAGGCGGTATTGATAATTTATTTGATGAAATTGTAACCATGAATGGAACAGAAGATGAGTAATGAAGATGCTAAAATTAAACATTCAAAGCGTATTCAAAAAACTCAAAATCAAATTAAGAAACAAACCAAGATTGCAAAAACACACGGTATACCAATAGATGAACCACACAAATTTGCCAAACATCATGCAATGGATTGTGGTAATCCAGAATGTGTGATGTGTGGTAATCCTAGAAAAGTATGGAAAGAAAAGACCATACAAGAAAAAAGATTCGATGAGGTGAAAGATGATTGAAGGACTGGACTATTGTTTTATCTATCCTAAAAATGATGGCACAGCTGTGCATATCAAGTTCTTAGAGGGACCATATAAAGATACCATATTCAAGTATGGTAAAGTTAAGTTTGAGGAAAAGAATGATTTGGTCTATTTACTTTTTGCGTATGATGTGTTAGAATCACCAGTTGATAAGCCAAGAAAATTGGAAAAAGATGACAAGTTTAAAAATTACATTGGTGATTTGCTTGTAGAACTAATGAGTAGTAATATTGAACAGGAAGTAATTGATGAAACTGGAAACAGCAATACTGAAGAACCTCATCTATAACGAGGAATATCTAAGAAAAGTATTACCATTTATCAGATTAGAATATTTTAGTGATAGCGTAGAAAAAACATTATTCAATGAGATTACATCATTCACAGAGGCTTACAATAACACGCCAACGATTGAAGCACTTAGTATTGCCATCAAAGAAAAGAGAAATCTTTCAGCTGATGAAGTTCAGAGATGCGAAGATTATCTATCAGAGATTGAGAAGAATAAATCGGCAGAAACCGAGGTTCAATGGCTTGTTGACAAAACAGAAAAGTTCTGCCAAGAAAAAGCCATCTACAATGCAGTATTGGGGTCTATTTCAATTCTCGATGGTAAGGATAAAAATCACGACAAAGGTCAGATTCCCAAGATATTATCAGACGCCTTGGCCGTTTCGTTTGACAACTCCGTAGGACATGATTATTTACAGGACTCAGATGCTCGATATGAATTCTATCACAGAAAAGAAGAAAGAATCCCCTTTGACCTCGACTACTTCAACAAAATCACCAAAGGTGGTCTTCCAGCTAAAACACTTAATATTGCTTTGGCGGGGACTGGTGTTGGTAAATCTCTTTTTATGTGTCATGTGGCTGCTTCGTGCATGGTTCAGGGTAAAAATGTACTTTACATCACTTTGGAAATGAGTGAAGAAAAGATTGCAGAACGAATTGATGCCAATTTATTGAATGTAACAATTGATGATTTGATGGAGTTACCAAAGGACATATATGATAAAAAGGTTACCAGAGTCCGTGAGAAAACAACTGGCAAACTTATTATCAAAGAATATCCAACTGCCTCAGCATCAACTATTCACTTTAGGACACTATTAAATGAACTTAATCTCAAGAGGTCTTTTGTACCTGATATTATATTCGTTGACTATCTCAATATTTGTTGTTCTGCTCGTATTAAGGCTGGTGCGAATATTAATTCCTACACCTACGTTAAAGCAATTGCAGAAGAACTACGTGGCCTTGCTGTTGAGTATAATGTTCCTATTGTATCTGCTACACAAACTACCCGTTCGGGATTTACTTCCAGTGATCCGGGTCTTGAGGATACGAGCGAATCGTTCGGACTTCCCGCCACCGCAGATTTGATGTTTGCTCTTATTTCTTCTGAAGAACTAGAAGAACTTGGCCAGATTATGGTAAAACAATTGAAGAATCGATATAATGATCCTACATTGTACAAACGATTTACACTTGGTGTCGATAGAGCCAAAATGAAACTCTATGATGTCGAACAGGCTGCACAACATGGATTGGCTGATGCTGGTCACGATAAACCTTTGAACACATTTGGTACCCGTGAACAACAGCCTAAAAAGAAATTTGAAAATTTTAAAATATGATATTAACTAGAGACCAAGCACTTCATTGTGCCAAAGTGTTTGATGATTACTTTAGTACAATTGGAAGCACCGAAGAATACATGCGTGATGAGAAGTTAAAGAATGTGGCTGATATGCCATCTTCTTTATTTCCAATTGAAGATGATTTGTTCTCTGATTTCTCTATGCATCCAAAAGATATGGGTATTGAAGTTTGTGAAATACCAAATGAAACTTGGGAATCATTACTTGCCATTACCAGTTCACACATTAATAAATCTCCAGTTGGTAAGAATATACAATTGGCAGTTATGGAAAAGAACTCAGGAAAGATTCTAGGATTCATTCGTTTAGGCTCACCAGTCATCTATATGAAACCTCGTAATGACTACCTAGGACAAGTTTGGATTCAACAGGAAGATACTGCCAAACGATTCAATGCTTCTTGTGCCATGGGTTTCGTAATTGTACCATCTCAACCATTTGGATTTAACTATCTTGGTGGTAAACTACTATCTGCTATTTGTACCAGTCACACCGTTAGAGAAATATGTAATAAGAAATATGGTATGAATCTTTGCCTATTTGAAACCACCAGTTTGTATGGCACAACAAAGAACGTATCACAATATGATGGCATGAAACCATATATTCGTTTTAAAGGTTTGACCGACTCTGATATCGTACCAATGATGCACGGCCAAAGATACCATGATTTGAAAAACTATGTGGAAAATATTACTGGAGATTTGTTGGGTGGTGATACGTCAACCACTAGTAGAAAGCTGAGAACATTTACTAAGATTATTGCTTTAACAAAAGCCGCTTTAAAAGGAACAACCGAAGGTGATGCTTTCAATATAACGATTGACAACGCCAAAAAGTTGACAGAAAAGAAACGATATTACATTTCTGATTATGGATTTAAGAATACAGTAGATTACATGAACTGTAAAACAGATAAACTTTTACCTGGTGAAAATTATGAGAAACATGAATTATCAAATGTGATTGAATGGTGGCGGAGTAAAGCTATAAATAGATATGAAACCCTTAAAGATGAGGGTAGATTACGAACAGAACTTGAAGTATGGACTTCAGGAAAAGACATTCAAATTATTAGGTAAAAAAATATGGCCGTAGCATTATCTGCAAGAGAATTAACTAAGCCAGGAAGAGAAGAAAGGCTTATGATATTTGCAAAAAAATATAAAGATAATGGTGAATTTGAATTAATGAATGGTAAAAAAGTTAAACTCATATATGACAAAAAAACATATGATAAAATTGTTCATAAACAAGGTTTAAATGAAATAACTTTTTGGACCACAATAGGCACTCAAATAAAATTAAAAAATTTGAAAAAAACAAATGAATTTGGTGGTAAAGAAATTAGTACCACACACATTGAAGAAAAAGAAATTATTTCTATTCGTAAACAAATGAGTGAAATCCGTAAAAAAACCGGAGAACCAACTGTACCAATAAAAGTAAAAAATCAAATATATGAAGTTTTTGAAGTTGTTAAAACCGGAGGCACTCCAAAATCTGATTTTCATTTTTTAGATCAAGAAGGAAAACCAATTCTTTGGGTGTCACATAAAGACGGTAATCGTGCATCAGATTTTCAACAATGGGGAGGTATATCGAAGATTGTGCCAAACACCCATACACATAACGAAACAAAAGAATTTATTAAAGATTTAGAAGAAAATTTTAAAGAAGGGCTTCCTAGAGCTACTAATGTTGTAAAAGACATAAAAGATACGACCTTAAAAAATAAGGCGGTTTATGGTGATGAATTTAAACCAAATTCTAGAAATTTTAGTGAACATAATATACAGTTGGTATTACAGGGAACAGTTAAATTAGTAAAAAGAGGAAATTATTACATACTTACGGCCAACCAGGTACACTCCAACGGTGAAAAAATGACAGGAGATTATGAGCCAACTTTTTCTGCACAATATAGAAGTGACAGAGGAGCTCCAGTAAAAAATGCTAGAGCATCTATATGGCCAAAAGTTGTTGAAAAAAGAAAAAATACAATTAAAATTAACAAATAAACTATGCCATTAATAGATTTCGATAAACTTGCACAAGAATTTGATATGGAAGATGACTTTGGTTTTTCTGCCGTATCGGAAGAAGAATACAATTCTGTTATCAATAAAACGGCCGAGACCGCAGAAGATTATAAAGTTCGATTGAAAGAAGTGGAGAAAATGATTGTTCCTTTTCTCACCAAACTACATTCGACTGGAGATAAAGAATACATATATTGGCCAAATCGTAAACCAGCAATAGAAAAACAAATAGAGAAAATATTAAAACTGACTAGAGGTTAAATTATGAGTGCAACAGTGATTATACCAACTACTGGTTCGCCAGAAGTTATTGAAGCTATTAAATCTGTATTAGACCAAACATATGACACCAAGTGTTATGTTGTATGTGATGGTCCTGATTTTACTTATACTGTAAGGAATATGCTAAGATGGGTTGAAAAACATCCAAATTACCATAGATTAAAACTCTGTAATCTTCCAATCAATGTCGGTGCCAAAGGATTTTATGGTCACCGTGTCTATGCAGCTTTCACACATTTAATCGATACAGACTATGTTATGTGGCTCGACCAAGACAATTGGTTGTATCAGAGCCACGTTGCTAAATGTATTGAAACAATACAAAAACGAAATCTTGATTGGTGCTATGCGTTGCGACAAGTACACGACAAAAGTGGTAAGTTTGTTTGTTTTGATGATTGTGAATCATTAGGTAAATGGCAAACATATCATGGAATTCATCATATAGATACTAATAGCTATTGCCTTAAAACAGAAATTGCTGTAAAATTGGCCTCTGCGTGGCATGGAGGCTGGGGACAAGATAGAGTGTTCTTACAAGCTGTTACACAACATTTCCCTAAATGGGATTGTACAAATGAATATACAGTACATTATCGTACTGATGGTGGTAAAGGTTCTGTGACACCAGATTTCTTTATCAATGGAAATGAAGTAATGTTGAAAAAATATGATGGGAAATATCCATGGCGTCAAAAAACTTAATTATTGGTGGATTTACAAACTATAACGCTAACCACCTAAAACCTTGGGTATTATCTGCAAAGATCCATGCGGGTGGTAACGATGATGTTGTTTTAGTTTATGGCAACGCATCTGATGAAACCCTAAATTGGTTAGAATCACAAGGTGTCATTATTGTTCCTATGTTAGAGGTTCAAAATGTACCAATTCATGTATTACGGTTTCTATCAATCTATGAATATTTACATAAGCATTGGCAAAAATATGAATATGTTATTACAACAGATGTCAAAGATGTTTACTTCCAAACAGACCCATTTAAATTTCTAGTTAATCGTAAACTCATTGTTGCTTCAGAAGGTTTAAAATATAAAGATGAACCTTGGGGTAATGAAAACTTATATCAAGCTTATGGTCAATATGTCTATGAAGAATTTAAGAATAATGAAATCTTTAATGTTGGAACATTCGGCGGCCAATCTGAATATGTAAAAGATATGGTGTTTCATATCTTCACTAACGGCATCAACCGACCAATTCCTATTTGCGACCAAGCTGTATTCAATGTGTTACTCAACACACAACCATTTAAAGATATTGCAACTAAAACAATCCAATGGGCTGCTGAATTGGGTACTATCATGGATCCATCAAAGATTGCCAGCTTCAGACCCAATCTACTCTTTGCTGAGCCTGTATGGGAAAATGGTTTACTAAAAGATGTTAATGGCCATATCTTCCCTATCGTACACCAATATGACCGAGTACCAGAATTGAAAGCGTTTGTCCAAAAGAAATTTGGCCAAGAAGATCCAGCAGAATATTTTACCTATAGAGTTTAATATGAATGAAATTAGCATTGTAACGGCATTCTTTGATATTGGCCGTGGTGATTGGACTCCACAGAAAGGTCTACCACATTATCTACAAAGAACAACAGATACATATTTTGACAGGTTTGCCAACATGGCCAACCTTGATAATACTATTGTTGTTTATACATCTGAAGATTTGGCAGAAAAAGTATGGTCTATAAGAAAAAATAAAGAACATAAAACGGTTGTCATAACTGTCGATTTTGAAGATCAATTTATTGAACAACGAGATTCAATTCGTAAAGTACAAAATAATCCTGAGTATCTTGCCAAAATAAATCCAAGTCAAGTTAAAAATCCAGAATATTGGTCGGCGGACTATGTTCTCGTTAATATGTTAAAATCACATTTTGTCAATCATGCAATTGGTGCCGGTGTTGTCGATACAGATTTAGTGTCATGGTTGGACTTTGGTTACTGCCGTGAAGCGTCTACTTTAAATGATGTTAAACTATGGCAATATCCATTTGATAAAGATAGAATTCACTTCTTCAACATTAAAAATTTTAATCCAGAAACAAGCATAACTAGTATTATAGCAAACAATGATGTGCATGTTACTGGTCCATGTATTGTTGCTAGTCAAAAAATGTGGCCTGAACTTGAACGATTAGTTGAAGAAAGTTTTAAAGAATTAATATCGAAAGATTTGATTGATGATGACCAAACATTGTTATTGATGTCCTCATTGAAAGAACCCGAGAAATTTGAATTACATTCAATCTCAGCAGACGATTGGTTTATTGCTTTTAGGAAATATAATGAAAATCTATCTTAGTGGAACTGCCAATCTTGGTGATTTTTTAAATGGTATGCCTGTAATGTCAGGCATCAGTAAGTCATATGTAAAATATGATTTGATTATTAAAAAAGAAATGCGTAAGTTCAATGGCATTAAAGAATTCTTAATGTATCAAGATTTATTTACCGATGTTGTATTTGAAGATGATATATTCTTGTATGGTGATGTCATTAATATGAGTTCTTGGCCAATTCGTGAAGATAAGAATGATCCAAATCGGCCAATTGAAACGTGTCGTTATGAAAACTTTATGAAAGATAACTATGGCATGGAGTTTGAAGTTGATGATGATTTTGTAGTAAAAACTCCAGAGTATGATATTAAAATTAAAGATACTTACTATGTTGGTGATAGGTGGGCAATAGGTGATATTGATAGCCGTAGAGAAACTCATATATTATCACATCTAAAGAATTGTGAATTTATTGATTTTAATAGACCAATGTTAGAAAATGCTTATATCATTAAAAATCTAACAAAGCCATTCATTACAAACTTTACTGGTGTTGGTATGTTGGCCGACCTACTTAATAAAGAATTATATTGTGTATGGAAAGCCGAAGATTGGAAACCAGAACATAGAGTAGGTAATGATGTATCTTGGGACAATGGTAAAAATATTAATCAAGTATTTGAAAAACATTTTTATTTAAATCGTAAAGCGAAACTAGTTCACGCTTCAGAGTTAGAAAGTCTGATGATATGAATCTAGTGTCAAAAGATACCGCAATTCTAATTACTGCTTATACTGGCGGCAACGATCCTGTATATCATAGTTGTGGTGACAATGAAGCAGTAATGCGTAAACGAATGATGACCAAAACATTGGTGAAGTATTTAAAAGATTCTGGTTATTATATTTGTCTGTCGGCACATTCAACATTAGATGAAGAAACTCAAAATATGTGCCATTCATTTATCTATGATTCTGATAATCGTTGGCAAATCGATGGAGTACCCAATCGACCAAATCATGGCGTTGCTGAAATGTCAGCAATTCAAAACGGATTAAATGTGTTGAGTAGATATGGTTTTAAGAATGTATTAAAACTCTGTTACGACCAACATCCAGATTTAGATTATTCAAAATTAATTAAAAAGTTTGAAGCATTAAATAAAAAAGTTGTAACACTACAAGATGATTATGGCATTGGAACATTGTGTTTCTTTGCAGACATTCAATTTGTTAAAGATACACTCTCTATGAATGAGGTGTGGAGATGTGAAAGTGCTGTAGAGAGAGCATGGTTGGGTTCAATTCGAGATAAAGGATTGGCGGACCAAATTCATGGTTATTCAACATATGATGAAATGTTGGAATTACCTCCTAATTCAGTTCATCATTTTGCTTCTATGGATGGAAATAAATTACATGCCTACAATTATTAATATTGAACCAGGAACTTTTGGTGCCATACGTAATGGTGATATGATTGGCGTTGCCAATGTTGTAGAACATCTAAGAAAAATCAATAACAATCCAACAATTCAATTTCATTTAAAACCAGGTAATGTTAGCTCTGACACACATTGTCAAACATTCTATGAGATAATGTTGAAGATGACTAACTATTTTTCTAGAGAAGAAGGTACCGAAACTTTGCCTTGGAGAAGAATTAATGTTTGGGATTTTAGAGATATCTCCGGTGATTTAGTTAAGATACCAAATGATGCAGTAACAGAAAAGAAAATTACAATTTTTCCACTCTTTGATGCACCATATAATTTGTGGAGAAACTGGCCAATAAATCTATTACCATATTTGGTTGAAAAATTTAGCACCGAAGAATATAAAGATTACGAAAAGGTAATTTGCAAAAGGGGCGAGCCTACCGAATCATGTCCGTTTGAAGGCTGGCGGTATTCTACCAACTTTGTGCAAAATTATTACCACATTACCACAGCTGAAATCTTTGTGGGCGGTGATACTGGTTCGAGCCATTTTGCATGGGCGCTTGACAAAGGACCTAAAGAATTGTTATACTATGGTTCCAGTAGAGGGTTGATTCATACTTTACCATTTTATCTTTTACAAGGCAAAGGTAAAATGTCAACCTATTGGTTAGATTGTGAAGGATCGACATGGCAATAAGTATTACTTGTATAGATACACTACATTATACACCTACAATTACAGCATTAAAGAAAACCATTGAAACTCTTGGTGATAAAATAACAAGAGTATATTGGTTTTCTGACATTGATTTTCCTGATACGATAGATGTACCTGTAACATGGATTAAAATTGATACTATTAAAGTGTATAATGAAGATTATAGCCACATTACATTAAAGCTGTGTCCTAAGATTTGTGTGGAAGAACATAACTTAATCATTCATCCAGATGGCTTTGCCGTAAATCGTGAAGCATGGACAGATGAATTCTTAGAGTATGATTATATTGGTGCCTGTTGGGGTGATGGTACTGTTGGTAATGGCGGATTCTGTTTGCGTTCTCGTAAATTATATGACGCATTCATTTCCATTGATGTGAAGAATTCTACAAATGATTATCAAGATTATATGAATGATTCTTTTTACTATGTAATTACAGAAACGGGAGAAAAGTTTATACCTGAAGATAATATTATCTGTAAAGTACATAGAGAAAAATTAGAAAAAGAATATAACATCAAATTTGCTCCACTCCATATTGCAAATCAATTTAGTATAGAACGCAACTATAGTTCTGTGTGGTTAGGTAAAAGTTTAGGATTTCATGGCAAACATGGTGTTGCTGATTATTACGGAGTTAAATTATGAGTAAGAATGTATTGATTACCGGTGGCGCAGGGTTTATTGCTCATCATGTTATTGATAAGATGTTAGATGAAACTGATTGGAACATTATTTGTTTGGATCGTTTAGACATTTCAGGTAACTTAAATCGTTTACACGATATGTTACGAGACCACGATCCAGCCAAAGTCAGTAAGCGCATGCGTATTGTGTTTCATGACCTCAAAGCAGAACTCAACGAAATGATTGTTAAGGACGTTGGTCCTATCGATATCGTTTTACACTTGGCTGCTGGCAGCCATGTAGACCGAAGCATTGAATATCCACTAGAATTTGTACAAGATAATACTGTTGGTACAGTCAATATGCTTGAGTATGCTCGTAAGCACCTACCCAATTTAGAACGATTTGTATATTTCTCAACGGATGAAATCTTTGGTGTGGCACCTCCTGGCGTTTCATATAAAGAATACGACCGATATAATTCCACAAATCCTTATTCAGCATCTAAGGCAGCCGCAGAAGAATTTTGTGTTGCCTATGAAAATACTTACAAGATGCCTATCGTTGTAACACACACAATGAATGTGTTTGGTGAACGCCAACATCCAGAGAAGTTTATTCCAATGTGTATTCAACGTGCTCGTGATGGTGAGAAAGTATACATTCATGCCAATGCTGATTGCACCGAAGCAGGTACTCGTATGTACATTCATGCCAAAGATGTGGCAGAAGGTCTAATGTTCATTCTCAACAATCTACCAAAGAATTATAAACATACTGGTGATTATGGATGGGCTCATTGTCCTAAATTCAATCTTGTTGGCACGGAAGAAATTGATAATCTAACTTTGGCTAAAATGATTGCTGAATCACAAGGCAAAGAACTAGTGTATGAAATGGTCGACTTTCATGGTAGCAGACCTGGCCACGATTTACGATATGCCCTTGATGGTGGCCTATTGAAATCTTTGGGTTGGGAACCAAAAATTAAATTGAGTGAACGTATTAAAGAAATGACATTATGGACACTAGAAAATAAAAGGTGGTTGAAATGATTAAAACAGTAGGCAAATACACCTATGGAACAGACACTTACACAACAACTGTAAGGCAATTTCATTCTTATGCTGATCCAACAACACCTGTTGTACACATTGGTGCTTTTACTGGAATAGGACTTGGCTGTAGATTTTTTCCATCTGAAGGTGTAGCACATAATCCAAAAGCTTGTACAAATTATGCTTTTGGTAATTTGGGTGACCGAAATCAAATATTCAATAACTTTCCAATTTTACCAAAGGTTCAAACAAAGGGAGATATCAATATTGGTTCTGATGTTTGGTTTGGAGAATCTGTTACTGTTATGTCTGGTGTTACTGTTGGCCATGGTGCTGTAGTTGCAACAAACTCTCATGTATTCAAAGATGTTGAACCGTATTCTATTGTTGGTGGCAATCCGGCAAAATTTATTAAATATCGTTTTGAGAAAGAAATCATTGATGCTCTCTTAGAAATGAAATGGTGGGATTTGCCTGATGAAACGATTAATAAAATATTGCCATTGTTACAATTAGAACCTACAATGGACATTATTAATCAAATGAATCAAATTATCAGGAATGAAAAGTAATGGCTTCACTTGGCATCTATCATTGGAATAAAGATAACAAATCGGGATTAGAGGCCTCGATTGCTTCATTCCGTAAATATCATCCTAATGCACCATACTTTGTTGCCTGTGATGCAGCAGGTGGTTCTCAATATGATGTATGTAAAAAGTATAATGTAAACTATCTTCATGCAGATTTTGATTTAGGTTATCCATCACCACATTGGGGTTTCGATAAACTCAGAGTATATAACTTTATGAAACGAATGATGTTGGCTGCCATCTGTATGGGTACAACACATTTTATTATATCAGAAGATGATGTTATCTGTTTGAACGAAATACAATTTGATCCAAATTGGGAAATTGCTTCATATAATATTACAGATGGTAATTATATTAACCAAGAAATTTTAGATGTGTGTGAAACAATCTCTGGTGTTAAACCTGATAGAACTCAATACGGTGCTGGTGCAGGTACAATTATGAAAACAAGTACCTTCATTCAAACATTTTATAAGTTTGTTGAATTTTTAGATAGAGATTTTGATAGACTACATAAGAATCAACCACAACTTGGATGGAATGATTGCTTTCTACAAGTATACTTCTTCCTTGCTGGGGCTAAATATAATGTCAATCCAAGATTGCACAATATTTGGCCAGAGAATCCAAATTTAGATTTGAATGAAATGAAGAAGCATTATGACATGGTACACAATTATAAAAATTTTTATGAAGGTAGATAATGGATTTAACTAAAATTAAAAAATGTCTAGCGTGTGGTAGTGTTGATTTGATTCCTGTTTTGGATTTAAATGACCAACCTCTGGCCAACTCTTATAAGAAAAGCAAAGATGAACCAGAAGCATCATATCCATTAAAGATTAATCGGTGTGAACATTGTTATCATGTTCAACTAACCCATGTTGTTAATCCAGATTTAATCTACAAAAACTATCTGTATGTAAGTGGAACAACCAAAACATATGTTGATTATATGGATTGGTATGCCGATTTTGTTTGTGAACAATTCAATGTATTCCCACAATCGGTTTTGGATATTGGTTGTAATGATGGTTCTCAATTAGATAAATTCAAAACAAAAGGACTAAAAACTTTTGGTGTTGATCCAGCAGAAAATCTTTTTCAATTGTCCTCAAAGAATCATAATGTGACTTGTGGTTACTTTGATGAAAAGTATTCACAGCCAGTAGACATCATAACAATTCAAAATGCATTTGCACATAATCCAAATCCATTAGAACTCTTAAAGAACTGTAAAAAGAATTTAAATATTGATGGATTAATCTTTATTCAAACATCTCAGGCAGACATGATATTGAATGATGAATTCGATACTATTTACCATGAACATATCTCATTCTACAATATCAAATCAATGATGTTTCTGTGTAACAGAGCAGGTTTAAATTTGATTGATGTTATTAAAACACCAATTCACGGAACAAGTTATATCTTTGTTATTAGTGCCGATACTTCAGCACCAGCAAACATTAAGAATCTAGTTGATATTGAAACCAATGCTGGTTTGTATAACAAAGAAACATATACTCAATATTCTAAGAATTGTGCCGATTTGGTTGAAAAGTTTAGAGAGGTTGTGGAAGAACACCGAGCAAATGGTTATAAAATTGTCGGCTATGGAGCACCAGCTAAAGGCAACACATTCCTAAACTTTGCCAAAGTACCACTTGATATGATTATTGATGATAATCCAATGAAACAAGGACTCTATACGCCAGGTTCTTCTATTGGTATAGTTGGTTCGGAAGTATTGAAATCCTTTGAGGAACATGATAGAATATTGTTTGTACCTTTGGCTTGGAACTTTTTTAAAGAAATTAGAGAACGTATAATCAAACAAAGAAATAATTTTAATGATGTATTTTTAGATATGAAAAGGTTGTAAAATGATTAATCAAATGATTGAAACTTTGTCAAATGAACGACCAAGTTATGCCAAAAATTATGATAATTATAAACATGGCGATTTTGTTCAGTATTCGGGCCAGTTATGGGACGAAAAAGAAATGTATGCAGCCATTGATACACTTGTCAATGGTAAATGGATTACATCAGGTGAAAAGGTAGCACAATTTCAAATTCATTTTAGCAGACGCTTTGGTGTAAAACATTCACACATGGTGAACTCTGGCTCATCTGCTAATCTAGTAATGATTACTGCATTAAAGAAGCACATGAACTGGCAAGATGGTGATGAAGTTATCGTTTCGCCAGTAGGTTTTCCAACAACGATTGCACCACTAGTTCAAAATAATCTAAAGCCCGTATTCATTGATATTGAATTAGAAACTCTTAATTTTGATTTGACCAAGCTTGTAGAAAAGATTACACCAAGAACCAAAGCAATTTTTGTATCACCTGTTCTTGGTAATCCTCCTGACATGAACATTCTACAAGACATTTGTACCAAACATGGCATTCTTTTGATTGGTGATAACTGTGATTCATTAGGAACAAATTATGATGGTAAATTGATTACAGAGTATTACTACTGTTGGTCAACATCATTCTACCCTGCACACCACATCTCAACTGGTGAAGGCGGCATGGTCTGTTGTAACGATGACACACTTGCTAATCTAGTAAGAAGTGTTTCGTGGTGGGGTCGTGATTGTTATTGTGTCGGAACAAACAATCTGCTCGAATGCGGCACCTGTGGAAAACGATTTGATAATTGGTTACCTGATTACGATGGTGTAATTGACCACAAATATTTGTTTACGACAATGGGCTATAATCTCAAACCTCTAGATTTACAGGGTGCAATCGGTTTAGAACAATTAAAGAAGTTTGACTATATCGATGAGAAACGCCGTGAATACAAAAACACTATTCAAAAATTCTTAGAAGATAATATTAAAGAGATTCGTGTTATCAATACTTTGCCTAAGGCTGATCCATCTTGGTTTGGTGTGCCAATCTATTGTGAATCACAAGATGTAAAAGAATTCTTGGTACAGCATTTCGAATCCAATAAAATTCAAACAAGAAACTATTTTAGTGGTAATATTCTATTACATCCTGGGTATAAACACTTAGATAATTATAAAGATTATCCAAATTCAAATTTGGCTCTCAGTAATGTGTTTTTCTTAGGTTGTTCACCTCTCTATAACGAAAAAGTTTTGGCATACATTGAAGATGTGTGTAAAAAATGGAACGATTGATTAATGTTCTAGGCGGTAACGGCTTTGTTGGTAGCCGTTATCGTGAACTCACCGATAATGTGGTAATCAATGCCAAATATGATTACAAAGTAAAAGATAATAGTGAAGTGGTATACTTTATCTCTACTGTGGACAACTACAATGTCCATACTAATCCGTATATTGACATAGAAACGAACCTAACGACTTTGGTTCGTACATTAGAGTCCTGTAAGGACAAGAATGTAACTTTTAATTTCATTAGTTCCTGGTTCGTTTATGGAGATGTAAAGTTACCAGCCAAAGAAGATTCTTACTGTAATCCTAGAGGGTTCTATTCAATCACTAAACGTGCAGCCGAACAACTACTTATTTCATATTGTGAAACATTCAATATAAAATACCGAATTCTACGTTTGGCCAATGTCTTGGGTAAAAGTGATGGCAAGGTATCTAAGAAAAAGAACGCTTTACAGTATATGATTAACCAAGTGGTCAACAATGAAAATATAGATTTATATGAAGGCGGTATTTTTTATCGTGATTACATTCATGTTGATGATGTAGTACAGGCCATTAATCTTGTTATAGAAAAAGGAAACATGAATGAAATCTATAACATAGGTAACGGTGAAACGGTATTCATTAAACAAGCTTTAGACTATGTGAAAAGTAAGGTCAATTCTACATCACAATTTGGTACTATGGACATTCCTCAATTTCACAAAACAGTTCAAACAAAAAACATGGTTTTAGATATCTCAAAAATCAAAGAAATGGGTTACACACCAAAATATAACCTATTCCAAACGTTGGATACGCTGATTTAAAACCAACAATTTGATGACTATGTATCGAACCCAATCTTTCTAAGGTTTAGTTCTAAAACTCCAAATGTTGTATAAATAAGCAACTGGCAACCAAAGTGTGTTGCAAATCTGTAAGGAAATTAATGTATTCGTTTTTAACGTTTCTCAAAGAGGAAGATGAGGGTGGTAAACTCAAGCATATAACTCATGCTGAGGATAGGCCATTACAAAATGGTTCTGAAGGCTTTGGCCATGCAGTCGGTGCTTTACAACAAGCCCATGAACACATTAAATCTGGTGGCCACAGTACCGCTTTGACCATGAAATATGACGGTTCTCCATCACTGGTTTTTGGTCATCATCCAGAAAATGGTAAATTCTTTGTAGCATCCAAATCAGCTTTCAATAAGAATCCAAAAATTAATTATACAAGTAAAGATATTGAAAAAAACCATGGACATGCCCCAGGTTTAGTTGAGAAATTGAAACACGCATTGGAACATCTACCTAAAGTGGCACCAAAAAAAGGCGTCTATCAAGGTGATGTGATGTTTAGTGGTGGAGATAAAAAAGAAACTAAGCACGGAGTATCATTTACACCCAATACAATCACATATTCAGCCAAAGGTGCAGAAGGTGATAAGATTCGTAAAGCCAAATTTGGTGTGGTGGTACATCAGCAATATCATGGTAAAAATATTGATTCAATGAAAGCGGATGCTAGTCCTGATGTTCACAATTTTAAACAACATGAAGATGTTTGGCATAAGTCTGCTGAACACGATGCATCAAAAGTAAATTATCCTGAAAAAGATCAAGAACAGTTTAAAAATCATATTGCAGCTGCACAAAAGATACATGATGCATCGGGTAAAGGCATGTATAGTGCTACCGAACCACACCGTGGTATTGGAGGTCACTTAGAAACATATATCAATCAAACTGTTAGAACGAGTGAAAAACCCACATCTAAAGGCCTACAGAAACATATAAAAGATAAATTTGTTAAAATGGCTTCTAAATTAAAAACACCAGCTGCACAAGCGAGAAAAGAAACGGAAGCAAAATCTCATGTACAGCATATTGGAGGTAATACTGAGCATTATGATAACCTTCTAAATATGCACCACCATCTACAACAAGCAAAAAATGTATTGGTAAAAAACTTAGAAAAGAATACTGGCGGTTTAGAACACCATATCAACAATAAGCCAACAGGACCAGAAGGTTTTGTGGTTAATTATGGTAGTGAACCAACAAAACTAGTTAATAGAGCAGAGTTTGCAAAAGCTAATTTACTTAAAGTAAGAAAATGAAATCATTTAAATTTTGGTTAAAGGAACAATTATTTTCATCTAAAAATGATTTATTGTTAGAAGAAGCCGGAGCTAAAGCAGATTCTTCTGGAAAATTAAGAGAAATTCTAATTGGTAAACACCTCAATGGTGGAAAGCACATGACCAGTTATCGTGCAGAAGGCAAAACTCCTGAACAAATGCATAATAAACATGCACAAAAACTTCATGGTGATGATTATCATAATTCAAGAGAATATAAAGCTGCAGACAGTAGTGCCAAAAAAGCTGCTGAACATTTGAAAACCCATTTAGAAAAACATGGACTTGGAAGTATACATAGAACAGTTTGGACCTCTCAAGCCTCAGATCATCATAGTGAAACTGGAGTTCATGATGAAAATAATTCGGCTGATCTAATTGTTTCAACAAATAAAAAGAAAAGAATTACGGAAGATTCCACAGATCACAAACAATCACATAAAGTTGCAATTTCTGTAAAAATTGGACACAGTAAAGTAAATTATAGTAATCCAGGTATAAAAACATATCAACATGTTAGTGGTGCAAATTTAGCACAACACGTAGCAAAACATAAAAGAAATGTTGAAAGTAATTTATCTTCAGGTTCAGGTAATGCCCACGAAAAATATAAAGCTTTAAGAGATTCTTCACATCATGGTGACCAAGAAAAAGCTAAAAAAATAAAACAATCGTCTTTAGAAGCAAACAAAAATATTGCAAATTCAATGCGTGAATCTATGTCAAAAAAATCACACAATGAATTACATCATGCAATCGTACATACTGTAGCACCACCAACACATTTAAAACACATTATTTCGAGAACAAAGACACATAAAAGCACGGGTCAACATTTATCTCATCACACTTATGATTTACACAAACACGTACACGAATATTTAAGTCACTTTAAAGATTTACATGTCAATCCACATAATAAATCTGGAACCGTAACTGTTCATGGTACTCATCATAAAACTGGTAAAAAAATGTCTGTAGCAACATTTAATGTTTCTGCTGGTGGAAGACCAGCAAATCATTCTCCACGGGGAGCTGTTAATTTGTCTAGTGAGGACCACAAAGATATAAAATATACAGATAAATCAGAACACATGGAACACAAATTATAATGAAATCATTTTTAGATACAATCAAAGAAGAACAACAAGGTGAAAAACACCATGTTATCACCTTTGGTAGAATGAGCCCTCCTACCACAGGCCATCTAAAATTGATTGATAAAGTTAAAGAGGTTGCACGAAAAAATAATGCAACTCATTCTATTGTTGTTTCACATACACAAGATAGTAAAAAAAACCCATTAAGTGCTGACCAAAAAATCAAACACTTAAAGCGTTATGTTGCAGGTCCAATATCAGAGGCAACAAAATCTGGTGGTACAAACTTTGTGGCCGCATCAAAAGAAAAACCAACAATATTACACCATGCAGTTGATGTTCATAATAATGGTGTAACTCACCTTCATGTTGTCGTTGGTTCTGATCGTGTAAAAGGCATGCATGAATTATTACACAAGTACAATGGTGTAAAAGCTGCTCACGGCCATTATCACTTTAAAAAGATTACTGTTCACTCTGCCGGCCATCGTGATCCAGATGCTGAGGGTACCGAAGGCATGTCCGCCAGTAAAATGAGAGAACACGCAAAATCTAAAAACTTTGATGAATTTAGAAAGGGTGTTCCCTCCCATGTTTCAGATACTCATGCAAAAGAGTTGATGCACGACACTCGTAAAGGTATGGGAATACATGAATCATATACACATGGTTTGTTCAAAGCCATTTTTGTAACTGGCGGGCCAGGTTCTGGTAAAGATATTATTATTCGTGAAGCCATTGCTGAACAAAGGTCTGTTGAATTGAATTTAGTTCAGGCACAAGATTATTTGGCGGATAAACAAAAACTATCAGAAAAGACCAGTGATCCTCGTAGAGAATCAATTCGCAATCGTGGTCCTTTGATTATCAATGGCCCAGCAGATGACAGAGATAGAATTGCCTATATCAAAGAAGAACTTGAAGATATAGGTTATGATACAATGATGATATTTGTTAACACAACAAATGAAACAAGTAAAGAAAGAAACTCACTATTGTCCAGAATGATGGTCGAATCAGTAAGACAAGATAAGTGGACTAAATCGCAAGAAAATACTAAATATTTCATGGAAGCCTTTAGTAATTTTGTTCCTTTCGATAATACAGGAAACTTAGAAACTAAAGAAGAAGATATATACGAAGTATATGAATCTACTAATAAATTTTTAGATTCTGGTGTGGGAGATACAGCCGAAGATTGGTTGAATCGAAGAAGTAAGTTAAATATTAATTTATTATTTAAGGAAAATAAAAATGTTAAAAGCACTAATAGACTGGTTAAAGGTCAAACCAACCGCAAGCCCTTGCTCGACAACAACGCTCCAGGACAACAGCTCCAAAGAAAACTCAACCGGCCAGATGACGTCCGGGACGGTGACGTTGCCAGAAACACCGGGTACACATTTAGAACCTACCACGAAGAAACCGGCCCCACAGTCACGGTCTCCCCAACGACCAAAGAGCCAAACTTCCAAAAAGACAAAGAAAAAGTAAAAAGATTAAAGTTTGGAGATAAATCTTTAAGTGCAGGTAGAGTTGGTAATCCTAGTGGCCTTGGTTCCGAGTGGAACACACGCACAAATGGTTCAGGATTAACTGGTGGTGCTGGGCTTGGTAATCAAACATATAGTGAGAGCCAAGAATACAGTAATGCCAATCCTGCTACTACCGCAATGCCGTCTGGTGGGTCAGTAAACCCCCTAAGTAATGAATACGATAATAAAGATTTTAAAAAGTTTAGAAAGCTAGTTAAGAAAGAAGCAATTGATGATCCAGGCGCCTTTGATATGGGTGTTAGTGGAACTCTTAGCGGTGCTACAAATAAAGAACCTTTAGTTGTACCAAATGATAACAAAGTTCGTGCCAACGACATTCTAAAAAGAAAAAGAATAAAAGAGGATCATGTAGAAGAATTAGAAAATGGTTTAGTAAAATTAAAAAATACTGACTATGATTCAATTGACAATTTAATGCAAAATATAGCTAAAAAATATAAAATTACGGGTAAAGATTTACATAATGATTTTAAGAAAAAGCATAATAAAATTCCAGATAATTGGATTAAAGATCATAAAAAATGAAAACATTTAAACAATTTTTAGAAGAAATTGATTCTTTGGATGAAAAATCTCCTGCATGGCAACGTGCCGCAGGTAAAGATCCAGAAGGTGGTTTGAATCGTAAAGGTATTGCCTCTTATCGTAGAGAAAATCCAGGTTCAAAACTAAGTATGGCAGTTACTACAAAGCCATCAAAATTAAAACCAGGTTCAAAGGCAGCAAATCGCCGTAAATCATTCTGTGCTCGTATGGGTGGAATGAAGAAACGATTAACATCAGCTAAAACAGCCAATGATCCAGATTCAAGAATTAACAAAGCATTACGCAAGTGGAACTGCTAATAACGGAGAAAAAAATGTTCACAAAAAATAAAGTAAGCCAGTCAATGATCGATGCAGTAAATAAAGTTCTAGGTGAAGAACCTACAGTACAAGAAGATGTGTTACTGAACGAGGCTGGTGCCCCAATTAAAGAACCTACTTCTACAGGCATGAGAGTTTATGGCCGTAGTTATGGCAATTCTGCAAAGGCTAAACGAGATCAAACTAAATCTTCAGTTGATGATCTTAAAGGTCCTAAAACAAAAGAATTGATGCAGAAGGACAAAGAAGATTACATGAAAACAAAAGGCAAGTACGATGAAGCCGCCAAGCCAGACTTTTTAGATTTTGATAAAGATGGCGATAAAAAAGAGCCCATGAAATCTGCATTAGCTGCCAAAAAGAAAGTTGCTGAAGAACTCAAGGGCAACCAACACAAGATTGACGCCAATAAAAATAATAAAATTGACGCACATGATTTTGCTATTCTCCGTGGCAAAAAGAAAGTCAAAGAAGGTCGTGAATTTACCGAAAAACTTTTAGAAACAGTTCGTAAGTCTGATGTACCTGCTTATCTCCGTAAAGCAAAAGGTGACACACCATTAACTATGGCTGATGTTAAGGATCCTAAGAAAGATACTATTTCTGATCCCAAGAACCTTGCTAAAGCTCGTAACGAAGAAGTTGAATTGGATGAAGTATCATTAAAAACTGCCACTTCTGCCTATGTAAAAAGAATGGGTGATGATGGTCCAAATGAAAAATCTAGTATTGCTAAAGCAACAAAAACCATGGATCTTATTGCAAAAAAACATGGAGTAAGAGGTGTTGCTAGAGCAACCAAAACTGCTGATGACAAGTATGGACTCAATGATCCTGTTCACAATCCAAGAAAAGCATTTGTTAAACAAACTATGGCTAATGTTAAAAAAGAAGAAGTTGAATCATTGGATGAAAAAAATGTGCCAACAAGTCCAGAGAAATGGGCTCGGGCTAAAGCAGCTGCCAAATCTAAGTTTGCTGTGTATCCTTCTGCCTATGCTAATGGTTGGGCTTCAAAGAAATACAAAGCAATGGGCGGTGGTTGGAAAACAGCAAATGAAGAAGTTGAATTGACCGAAGAACAACTTGATGAAATGATTAATGAAGTTCTTGGTAAAGATGCAACTGCTGGTGATTACATTCACGATTTTGTTCACTCAGATAATCCTAAGTTTGATGGTAAATCTAAAGCAGAACGTAAAAAGATGGCTCTTGGTGCTTATTATGGTGCACAAAAAGAAGCTTATGAAGGTTCTGATGATGCCATAACAACAGATACATTGGCTGGCCGCATGCCTGGTGGCAGATCAAATAGTTTTAAATCTTTTAAAATAAGAGTTAAGCCACTAGATAAAGAAGGAAACGGTGATCCACAAAAAGTTCCTTCACAAGAACCAGATGAAACACCATCGTCAAATTCAATCAAGGCAAAACATATTGGTGCTATTGAAAGAACCGATAATTTGGATCCAAAATATGGTAAGCCAAACACATTTAAAGAAGCAACTATTGCTGGTACTTCTGGATGGAAAAAAATGCCGGCAACAGTAACCGATAAATCTGGTGCAGTTCATTCTCCAATGAGCCGTGCTAAAAATTTAGCTCAGCAAGCTTTTAAAAAAGTACAAGACAAAACTAAAATTAAATCAGAAATGATGTTAGGTAAAGCTGGCGGAACTTCCGAGAGTAAAAAATGCAAGTAAAAAAAATTAAAGATATCATTAAGAAAAATCCCGTGTCTAATCCCACATTTGGCACAGATCCATCTAATCCATGGGCAGCCAAATACAATGTAACTGAAGCAACTGAAACTGAGTTACTGGCACGATATCTTAATTCAAGAGGTGTCAATCCTAAATTCGTCACAAGAGATACCAAGATTGCTCATGCCAAATCATCAGAATATGCAAAATGGAAATCTGACCACATTGAGCGATTTGCAAGAGAAGAAACTGAAGTCAAAGAAGATCATGTTGCTATTGCAATGGGTAAACAATTAGATGATGAAGGCAGTATGATACTGAATCAGTTGGATCAAATTGCTCGTTCTGTTGAAATGTTGAAACCAGTAATTAAAAAACCGGATATGCAAGTACCTGCTTGGGTACAATCCAAAGTAACTCTTGCAACTGATTATATTGATACTGTTGCAAATTATATGACAAGTAATAATGAAAAAGTAAACGAAGCCAAGAAACCAAAACTAACAGCTTTAGATAAATGGCGTAAAGCCGCAGATGAGCGGGAAAAGAAACATCGTCAATATGAAAAACCAACTGGTGATTTAAAAGGTGCTATCGACCGTTTAGAGAAACATCTAAACAAAGAAGAAACTATCAATGAAGTTTCAAAGTCAGAAGTCGACCATCATTTTGATCAATGGACAAACTCAGAGCATGCACCATATAATAGTGATGCCGGAGATGATAACAAAGTTCATCAGTCAGCTTTAAGTTATTTGAGCAGCACCAATGTGCCAAAAGAAAAGCATGAAAAATTGGCCATGCATATTGCTCATAAATTTCATGGAAGTGGTATTGATGAAGAAGTTGAACAGATTGATGAACTCAAAAAGTCCACAGTATTCTCTTGGTTAAAACAACAACCAGTTGTGCCTGAGAAAAAACCAGGTATGAGTAGAAAAGACCACAATAAAAAAATTAAAACTAGTAGCAAAAGTTGGAATAGGGCTTTAGACCGTTTGTCTGGTTACAAACCAACATCCGAGGATGCTGGCATGAAAGAAGATGCTTTTCAGGACCCACAAGCCGCTACACAAATGCCTTTTGATGGTGCCAATACCACAAATGACACGAATATGAAAAAGCGTGAAATGACCAAATCCGCAAGAATTATTAAGTCCATATATAAGCGCAAGAGTATAAAAGAAGATATGTACGATTTTGAAAAAGATGATAAGTCAGTACAGCCGTATGGAAAAAAACCAAAGTTAGATATGACAGATAAGAAGGATAACGTTGGTGAAAACAAACCGGAAGCTCGTGCTGTAATGGCTGGAGGTAAAACTCTAACAGGTCAAAAGAGAGATATGGTAGAAATTGATCCAGCCATGAAGAATCGTCCGGATCGTCCAGATACCTTTGATAAAGGTAATCCAAAGAAATCACCAGCTTAAATAAAGATAAATACACCATAACCCGAGGTTAAAAGGAGAAAAAAATGCCATTATGGGGAAATACAGACGCTAATACAGCGAAGCCACACTTTCCAGAACTACGTCAAGTTCGGCCGTCAGCGACTGCAACAGCCGCTAACACTGGAGTCCTTGCAGGAGCTGCTTCAGGAAATACAGTAATTACTGTAGCAAATGGTACAGGTACTATTGTTATAGGACAATTTGTTTTTGGAGGAAATGTTTCACAAATTAATTCTTCGGGAGAAAGTGAATTCTTTAAAGGAAATAATAGTGTTCTTTCAGTTGTTGGAGGTAATTTTGGTACTTCTAATGTTGTATTAAGATCCTCTGTTACAGCTTTATTAACCAATGGAACACCACTTAATTTTGGTACTGAGATAACTTACAATTCAGACGTTGCCAACACTTTCTTTAGTGATACTATTTTAGTAACCCCGACTCGCCCGGCTAATACTTCTGGTACTACTGGTCGTGCAGGTTCTACCGTAGCTAATACAAAAATTGGATCTATTAATACTGGTTGGAATCGTATTACTCGTAAAATCAATAACGATGGTACAATTCGATTTCTAAAAGAAACATTGATTGCCTTGGCAAATTCAGTTGCAGCAAATGCAAGTTCTGCCAATACTAGCGCCAACGCTATCTTTGGTGGTCTGTAATTAAAATTTTTTGACTTTATTAGAAATGGGAGCTACGGCTCCCATTTTCATCTGAAAGAATAATAATAATGTTTGATGATTTAAATGATGAAAACTTTATGATGTATGCGATGAAGTGTTATACGACACCTAATTGTTTAATGTCAGAATTTGAAGGAGATATCAAACGAACAAAATATTTAAAACGATTGTTTCGTAGATACAAGGTTTCAAAATCTTTAAAGGAACGATTGATTTTAAATCACATCATTCTATTGAATAATGTTTTTGGCCTAGAACCCACGGCAAGAATATTATTTTATAGAATAGATGAAAGAGATTATGATATATTGAAAACATTTTTATGTTATTTAAATATAATGCCTGAAGTTGTAAGAGGCATTAAAGGAAAAAACATTTATTCGAATGAAATACCAGTCGAAATTAATATCGCAGAGATACTACTAAAAATATGACATACAATATACTAACATTTAGTCAATTTATGAAACACCAAGGCGAACTTGGTCACCTTAAACATATGTTAAAAAGGCCAATGTCCGACAATGAAAGAAATGCTTTAGATGGTGAAATAGAAGCCCAAACAAAAATAGTAAAACACCATCTAAATAAATTACATCAAGGCATGTTAGGTGAAAAATGAAAACTTTTAAACAACATCTCGGTGAAGATTTACGCAAATGGTTTAAGCAGAAGTGGGTTCGTATGGACACCAAAGGCAACATCAAAGGTGACTGTGCAAGAGAACCGGGTGAAGGTAAACCGAAATGTCTACCTCAGGCCAAAGCTCATGCAATTGGTAAAGAAGCTCGTGCTTCTGCTGCTCAAAGAAAGCGTAGAGAAGATCCAAATCCAGAACGCCGTGGTGCACCAATTAATGTTCGCACAGAAGCTTGTTGGACAGGTTACACAGCTAAGGGTATGAAGAAAAAAGGTAATCGTATGGTGCCCAATTGTGTACCAGAAGAAACGGTGACTGAAGATGGAATGGGTGGCGGTGCTATGTCAGCTGGTCCCACAAATGTAGTTAGCTCTGGTGCTATTGCCGGTACTGGTGGTAAAGGTGGCGAACCTGGCGTCAATTTAAAAAAGAAAAAAACTCCAGTACTCATGTCATTTCGGAGAAAAACAATAAAGGCATAAACAATGTGGTTCTTGTCATTCATACCTGATTGGATTTTACAATGGGCAATACATGGTCTAGTTATTATTGGACTTGTTTTAACATTTATAGGATCGTTAGTTAAATTTATACCTGTAATTCAACCATACGCTTTGGTTGGCAGACAATTAGGTATAGTGTTATTAGTTGTAGGCGTATTCTTTGAAGGAGGATATGCCACAGAAATGTCATATCGTGCTAGAATAGCCGAAATGCAAGCAAAGATAAAAGAAGCAGAAGTTAAATCTGCTCAAGTTAATGAGAAATTAGCAAATGAAGTTAGCAAAAATAAAGAGTTGATTAAAGAGAAGGTGAATAGAAATGCTAAAGACATTGAAGCAAAGAGGGAAGCTATTAATGCTGAGTGCAAGTTGTCTGATGATGCTTGGATGCTCTACAACCGTGCCATTGAGCCAAAAATTTCCAGAGGCCCCTCAAGTGCTAATGGAGCCCGCTCCGG
>Ga0181355_1000109_pt1 | contig 30919 bp, 46 predicted proteins | sample Fa13VDMM15DN_FD_130099 | JGI IMG/M metagenome (GOLD analysis project Ga0181355, IMG submission 130099) | Freshwater viral communities from Lake Michigan, USA - Fa13.VD.MM15.D.N | ecosystem: Environmental > Aquatic > Freshwater > Lake | place: USA: Michigan | collected 2013-09-23 | reverse complement strand
GACCCGACAAACGACATTATGAACGGCATTGATATTGGCGATGCTGCTAACTATACTTTGTCTAATTGTTATGTTTATAACTTGGAATCTAGGGTTGGCGGCGTTTTTACCGCACGTTTTACAAGAGGTATTTTAATTACCGAATCAAGAGATTGTGTAATTATTGGTTGTACCGTTACTTCAGTAGATCAAGCGTATGATTTCTCTGGTGGCGTAGGCGGCACTGCCCCAGCGTATTTTGAAGGCAATAGGCGTTGGACTCTTTCAGGTTGTTCATCTAACAACGCAAACACATGGGGTTTTAAATTTGCAAACGTAAGCCGTGATGGATTGGTTACTGGCTGTATAGCAAACAATACTGGCAACGGTGGCTTTGTTGTTTCACCCGCAGCATCGGCAGCAACGGATGAAAAATACAACACGCAAAACATTGATTTTGTTGGGTGTAAAGTAGTAAACGTCTTGGGTGTTGGCGGTGCTGGCACTGGTGCTGAAGGCTTCAGAGTCATGTCAAGCGCGTTTTATACAACCTACCCTAGAGCAATTCGTTTTATTAGTTGCAACGTAATTGATACGCAAGATGTTCCGACAACAGTAAGTGCTTTTTCAAGCGATTCTGCTTTGGTTCGTTACCCTACCACCGGATATGACTTAGCAATTGCTAACCAAGTCATTGGCTGTTCCGCAAGTGCAAATATTACAAATTATTTAAATAGTGATTTAGGGTCAAATTTTTGTGAGGTCACAAGTTCCACGGCAACAACGCAATCAATTCCAAATAACACGCAAACTGCGTTAACGTGGGATTTTAATCTTAGCGATAGGACAGGATTACATAGTACGTCTAGCAACACATCAAATATATATATTAAAACGCCAGGCTTTTATCGTATTGAAGCTCTTATTGAATTTGTTGCCAATGCAGCAGGACAAAGACAAATCAATCTATATAAAAATGGTGTTGTCATAGATCGAACAAGATCAGTTGGAATACCGTCTGCTGGTATTTCTTCAACACTTTATTCATCAACTGTTGAATATTTAGACTCCGGTGACTACGTTTCTGTTTTTGGATTTCAAGATAGCGGCGGTGCTTTAAATGTACAAAGCAACCAAAGCCATTTTCTTGTTGCAAGGGTGGATGGATAATGAAAAACCTCGAACACTCCGCATACGCACTCTTATTCATGGCAATCATTGGATTGCTGACAGGCAACTGGTACGCTGGTGCTTGCTTTGGGTCAGCGTTCTTTGTAGGCCGAGAACACGCTCAAGCTGAGTACCGAGTGATTGAGCATTTTTACGAAGGTAAACGAGCCAATATGCCTTGGTACGGTGGATTTGAACCCAGAGGCTGGGATATAAAGTCGATGTTTGATTGGATATTGCCAACAGTTCTTACAATGACAATTGCAATTTCAAGTTTTTACTGGGGTTAATTATGTTAAAAACCGTTTCTTTCCTGCCTGGCTCTGCGCCAGCATTCATTCTCAGCCCTGATGGGATCATCACAGAGGCGGGTACTTCTCGCACGCTGTCGGCTGGTGACAACGGCAAGGTGATATATTGCACCAGTGGCTCGGCCACTACGATTACCTGTGCTACAGGGCTTGGCAAGGGGTTTACTTGCACCATCATCCAAGGCGGTGCGGGTAAGGTTACAGTTGCGGCTGGAGCTGCAACGCTTGCATCTTATTCAAGCCTGTTCAGTACGATGGGTCAGAATGCTGTTATTTCGCTTATCAGCGCGGTTGCTGACCAATTCATCGCAGCCGGAAACCTAGGATTGTAGTCATGCTTACGCAAAAATGTTTACATAAATTGTTTGAATACAAAGACGGCGAATTGATACGTGGTGGAAAAATTGCTGGTAGCGTGAACAAAAAAGGGTATCGCTGTATAGGCGTTGGTTACAAAATATACAAAGCGCATCGGTTAGTATTTCTGTATCACTACGGTTATTTGCCGGATCAGGTCGATCATATTGACAACAACAAACTTAACAATAATGTTACCAATCTAAGGGCTGCTGATAATTCTGTAAACATGATGAACCGTGGGCTAATGCGAAATAATACATCCGGTTACAAGGGTGTGTTTTTGGACAAAGAATCTTGTAAATGGCGTGTTGCTATTCGTGTTGGTACGAAGTTAAGGTCATTTGGTAGGTATATTGATAAAGAGCTTGCTGATCTTGTTGCTATGATGGCAAGAGAGAAGTACCACAAAGAATTTGCAAATCACGGAAACTATTAAGGAGTCATCTCATGGCACAAAACTCACAAATCGCATTTGCACCATTAGGCAAGACGGTACTTGTCCCAGCTGCAGCGGTTGCCCCAACTGGTGTGCAAGCTCTTGTTGCAACTAAGTACGACGCTCAAAGCACAGGCCAGTACAGGATCATCAACTCAAGCACTAACATTGTGTACTTAGGTGTTGGCCAGACTGCTGCAGCTGCCACGGCGAACGCTGTCGCGCCTGTTGCGGGTACTCCATCTGCGGCCATCGTGCTAGTGCCTGGTGCGGTGGAAGTTTTGCGCTTTGGAAGACAGGCATTCTTTTCTGGTCTGGCTGCAGCTGCATCGAGCGTCTTTATCGTTCAGGGCGAAGGTATGTGATGGACTGGCAGAACCTTATCAACATAGCTGGCGGTGCTGCCCTTGCGACTATTGGTTGGTTTGCCCGTCAACTGTGGGATGCTGTCCAAAAACTTAAATCTGACATGAGCAGATTGGAATTGTCTATGTCTGACAACTACGTTAAAAAAGACGATTTTAGAGAAGGCATCAAAGAGTTGAAAGAGATGCTTGGCAAGATATTTGACAAACTTGATTCTAAACAAGACAGGTGAAATCATCGACCCGATAACCATTCTCGCAGCACTCGGCCCCTTGGTTGTCGACTTGGGTAAAAGCCTGATCGGGCGATTTATTCAGACTGACGTTTACAAGCCGACAAATATTGGCGAATACACGCAGATGCGGAACACCGATTTAGAGATGTTTAAAGCGATGAATAGCGTAGGCAGTAGCGGCACTACCTATCCGTGGGTTGAGGCGGTTGTGAGGCTTATGAGACCCGCTGTTGGGGCTATTGTGCTTGGCACTTGGTCGTTTATGATGCTGACCGGACAAGAGAACCCAGCGGTCAACAACTTTGCGTCTGCTGTAGGTTTCTATTTGTTTGGCGATAGAACTCTTTTCTACGCACAAAAGAAATAATGTTTTCATTCTCAGAGCGTTCGTTAAACAACCTCAAAGGCGTACATCCAAAATTGGTTGCGGTGGTCAAACGTGCGTTGGAGTTAAGCACAATAGACTTTACGGTTTTGGAAGGTGTGCGTTCGCAAGCTCGCCAAGATGAACTGTGGGCGCAGGGGAGAACCAAGCCTGGTGCGGTAGTGACTTGGGTGCAGACCTCTGGCACACACGGTATTCAGGCAGATGGTTACGGTCACGCTGTAGATCTTGCACCTTACCCAATTGATTGGAATGATTTGCCTCGATTTGACCAACTTGCCAACACCATGTTTGCAGCAGCTAAAGAGCTTGATGTGACGCTGCGTTGGGGCGGCAACTGGGATATGGATGCAGTCATTCATGAGCATGGAGAGTCTGATAGCCCACATTTTGAATTAGTTAAATAGGTGACATGATGAAAACATTTACTGTAGTCAGTACCGTTATCTTGTTTTGGGTTATAGCTTTAATCAACACAATTCAAGCCCAGACAATAGCGGTTTGTAAAGGCGAATATGCCCTGTGTGCAGCCTCGCCAACGACTTTAACTGGCAAGTCTATATCTGTGGCAGGCAAGACCTTTAAAGAGGGCGTAGCGGTCTGTCCTGTGCTGTCAGGGGACGCTGTGGCAAACATGACGCTGATGCAAGGTTCGTGTGACGCACCAAAGGGTAAAGTCTGGAGTCTGTTTGGTGTGCCACCATTGACTGCCTATCCACAAGCACCGGACTGGACTGTACAGCCTGCGGTGTTTCGTTCGTTTACTGTTGGAAATACACCACAAACGGGAATGTCAAATATGTGGAGTTTTCTATGCACAAAGCAAACCAAGCAAGTAAATGGCGTGACCTTGGCTAGTTGCTACGGCCCAGTCATGGAGTCACCTTGGACTGGCAACCACGTTGTGTCAGGTGAAACAGCGTTTACTCAAGCACCAGTCGGGGCTACTTACCCCGTTGGCGGCAATGTTCCGTAGGTTTGTAGAAGTTAGTGCAATACGCACACATTCCCTCTCGTAATTCGCTAGACACTTGACCGCAACCATCACAAACCCATTCTTTTGGATAGGTCTGTGGCTTTGGTCTTGCCCAACGAATGAATAAAAGCGCAGCAACGGTTAGAGCTGCCGAACAATAGAAAACAAACATCCAGTCCCAGATTGTCATAGCGTTAACCCTTACTCTGTTTATTTTAAATATAGATACCCTACCCTTATACCCACCCACCGTAGTACTTGACGGTAGTTGAGGATAAATCCTTTACGACAGACCTGTACCTTGTTAGGTTTATGGCAGGCGGCTCACCCCACCCGTAGATTCCCTAAATTACTAGCAGTCCTTGCAAGTAATAAAGATCACAACCTACAGTAAATGGTTTTACTAGATTTCTCTAGTCTGTCTATATCCTGTTCGATTTCTCTACTAGGGGGTGCGGGTCACACCGGATAAAGCGTAGTAATAACTGTATAACTGACCTGTTCTGGGTACGAGTGGTCACTCTATTAGCTGATGCGCCCTGACAGTTATCTTGAGCAATAAAAAAGCCGCTTAAATCTGTATCTTGGTGAAGGAATCCCACTACCGGCTTCAAGGCGAAAGTGGAATCAAGATACAGACTTAAACGGCTTAATTGTCCTTCACGACAACAATTTGATTATGTATCTGTCTTTCCAGATTGTCAAGCCCTGAAGCTAGGCTATTGAAACACGACCCTTATCATTGATGAGTTTCTGCTTGCTAAAGGCTTAATCAGTCTAATGCAACTCAGGCCAGATTTGTTGCCAGTTGGGGATTTCTTTTCTTGACCATTTGCCGTCTGATTTCTTTTCAAGCTCGGTTGCCAGCAACACTAATTTATCGCCAGGCAAACCATTGTTGCGCCATTGGCTAACACTTGAAGGCGTGACACGGCAGAGCTTGGCTACGGCAAATGTTCCACCTAATGTTTGGATGATTTCTGTTGTATTCATGTTAGCTATCTTAACATAATTGTTTTCTATTTGACTTATCTATTTAGTTAGCTTAATATTAATCATGGCAATTAGCCATTAACCACGATACAAGGTGCAAAATGAACGAATTAGCAAAGGCATTGGTCAAGGCTCAGGCAGCAATGTCACACGCAGCCAAAGATAGTAAAAACCCACACTTTAAATCTGCATACTCTAGCTTGGCATCTGTCATTGATGCTGTCAGACCACATCTGTCGGCTAACGGATTAGCTGTTGTACAAAAGACACATGATGCTGAAGGTGGCGTTTGTGTTGAGACCGTAATCATTCACGAATCAGGTCAGGAAATGTCTTGCGGCAAATTGTTTGTGCCTGCATCAAAACAAGACGCGCAGGGCATGGGCAGCGCATTGAGCTACGCAAAGAGATACTCAATCCAAGCGGCCTTTTGCGTTGCAAGTGAGGATGATGACGGTAATGCAGCGGTTAAATCTGCGCCCCCAAAGGTTGAGAAACCCAAAGGCATAGATATGGATGCAACTGTTGACCAAATGGCGGCAGCGGTTAGTTACGAAAGCCTGAAGGACATATTTAGACTGGCTTGGACACAATGCCTGAAAGAACAACAACCCGTCTTAAAAGCAATGTATGACGGAATCAAAGCAAACTGGGAGAACCAATAATGGCAACTGATTTGAACCGCTGCGAGTTTATTGGGCGATTGGGCAAAGACCCTGAAGTACGTTACACCGCTGACAGTAATGCAATCTGTAATTTTTCAATTGCTGTCGGTTACAAGACACCAACCAAAGAAACGACAGAATGGGTCAGGATCACGGCGTTTGGTAAGTTGGCAGGAATATGTGCCGATTACCTAAAAAAAGGCTCACAGGTCTTTGTAGCGGGTCGTATGACTACTCGCAAGTGGCAGAACAAAGACGGAGTTGATCAGTACACAACAGAGGTTGTTGCTGACCAGATGCAGATGCTTGGAGGTCGCAATGCTGAAGATGCACCGCCAGCTGCGCCTGCTAAACCCAAGTCAGATGCGTATCGAGCAATTAAGGAAGGCATCGTTGTCCCGTTGGAGGACATGATCGACGATGTCCCGTTCTGATGACGCAAACCGAAGAAGCAATACTGATTTCTTGGAGATTGCAGCAATGGTACGAAGGCATGGTTCTTGACAACAGAGCCGTGCAAGACCTACAGGATGCAATCGAGATGCTTAAAACTTTAGCCAAACAGGTACAAAAATGAACATTTATTTTGATATTGAAACTATTCCATCTCAATCCTTTGCCGCAATTGAGCTTATCAAGGCTGACATTGAGAAACAAAAGCTGTCCGTCAAAGCACCCAGCAATTACAAAGATCAAGAAAAGATCGACGCTTACATCAAAGCTGAGGTTGAAAAGCTCGATGCGGAGTTTGACGCAACGTACCGTAAAACGTCATTTGACGGCGGTTTAGGCGAGATATGCTGCATTGGGTATGCCATTGATGATAATGCGCCTGTGTCGATCTATGGCGGCTCTGAGGCAGAGATTTTGCACAAGTTTTACCAAACATTGATGGATGAATACAATCCATCGTCACAGACCCGACCTAAGTTTATCGGCCACAATATTGTCAATTTTGATCTACGATTCTTGTTTCAACGCTCTGTGATGAACAACGTGAAGCCACCGTTTATGATTCCGTTCTCTGCAAAACCGTGGGATGACGCGATCTTTGACACCATGACAGCCTGGGCAGGCCACGGCAACCGTGTCAGCTTAGACAAACTGTGCAAAATCTTTAACATTCCGCAGAAGGGCAGCGAGATTGGCGAGGAAATTGACGGGTCTAAAGTCTGGGACTTTTACCAAGCTGGGCGCATTGAGGACATTGCTCGCTATTGCGAAGGTGACGTTGAGCGAACCAGACAAGCGTACAAACGGATGACTTTCCAGTAAGATGTAACTGCGGGGAAAGCCGTGTCCCTCCACACTCCTTGTTCAGCGAGTACCCGCACCTTGTTGTAAAAACCCCAATAAATTAAAAATAATTGCAAAACTAGGGTAAACACCTATGCAATTATTGTTTAGATAGCTTAATATCTAGTCATGGCAACAACGCCATACGACAAATACAGGTGCATAAATGAATAAATTAATTAAACAGTTTGTAGCTTACCCATCAGAGCAAACACGGTTGAGGTTGCAAAACTATATAAACAAGCACCCAATTTGGGCGTTTAGAGCATCACTAAACACTCAGGAGTTTCTTAAAATTAACGGTTTTATTTAATACAGGTACATAAAATGAACAAACTGATCCAAGCATTTAAAGCAGACCCATCCGACAAGAATCGTGCAAAGTTAGCGGCATACTTGCAAAAACACATGATGGCAGTCTGCATGGCAAGCCCAGACGAGCAGCAATTCCTGAAAGCCAACGGGTTTAAGGGGTAAGCCATGAAATACTCATACATCCAAATGACAGACGAAGGTAAGCGACAGCTAATGCGTGAATTAAGCCACGAGTTATCTGACAAAATGATTGCCAAACTAATGGATCAATTTGCCGATGGCGTGAAATTAGACAGCAACGGCGAACCGTATATCAAGATTGACCGTGACGATGTTTTGATTTGTGCCTGCCCAATGTACACACACTTTATTGACATTAACCACATTGAAACCGTGAAAGGTTACGAAGAGGATGGCAGCGATGAATAAGCGTAACTGGCCTCACGGCACAGACATGAGCGAACCAAACTGGACGGGTCGCACGGCTCGTCAGATGCGTAATTACAAACGACCTGATGACCGTATACCGCCTGTGGCGTGGGTATTAGGTTTGTTAGGATTGGCGTTGGTGTTTGGTTTTTTTCCACTTCTTTCATTGGTGATGCTATGAACCAATTTGCTCGCAACACCGACCCGTCAACCAGTTGGGCGGCAGCTGACTCTGCAAAGACTCTAGCGGCTCAACACGCCACAATAATCATTGCAGCCTTATGCAAGTATGGGGCAATGGGGAAAGACGGTATAGCGCAGATTACGGGACTTGATGGGAATCAGGTTGCCAGGCGGCTTAGTGAATTAGAACGCAACCATGAAATCTTGCTTACTGGTCGCAACGTGCAGAGCAAGTCTGGTCGGGCAGAACGGGAATGGAAAGTTATGCCGAAACAGATGGATTTGATATGACATGGAACAATTAAATGAGTTGGCTCTTTTCGCAGGCGCTGGTGGAGGAATACTTGGGGGACACCTCCTTGGATGGCGAACCGTCTGTGCCGTTGAGTGGGAACAATACCCAGCAAGCGTATTGTGCGCTAGACAAAATGACAAAATTCTCCCGCCTTTCCCGATTTGGGATGACGTACAAACCTTTGACGGAAACCCGTGGCGAGGAATTGTGCAAGTTGTATCGGGAGGCTTTCCATGCCAGGACATTTCAGCCGCAGGAAAAGGCGCAGGAATTGAAGGAAACAAATCCTCAATGTGGAAACACATGGCAAGGATCATTGGCGAGGTTAGACCCCAGTACGTCTTTGTGGAGAACAGCCCAATGCTCACTACTAGAGGACTTGGAGTTGTCCTTGCAGACCTTTCCACGATGGGGTTCGATGCAAAATGGGGCGTTGTATCAGCTGCCGATATTGGTGCAAACCATCAGCGTGAAAGAATTTGGATCAGAGCCGAACAACGAAACATTCTTTCACACACCGAACACAACGGGTTTAGATGGGGGCAGCAATGGTCGGAAAGCATTGAAAAAACGTGCGATATGGCAAACGCCCATTGCAAGCAAAGCGGGAGCCTGGAGGGGGGACGGTCAAATATCAATGGTGGCGAGGAATGTGACCACATACGAGGATTATTTAATGTTGACGAAAGGGGCTTGCAAAAGCAAACTGGACAAATATTGGCCAACTCCTATTGCCAACGATGCCAAAAAAGGGCAATTTTGCAATCCAAAGACACAACAAAACGGGTTAAGTGGTGCTGTTCAAATGTGGCCAACACCAATGAGTACGGAACACAAAGCCAATCGTCAAACACGGGAAAATCATCAGAATGGATTAACTCAAGCGGTATTGGCAACAGAAACTGGTGGGCAATTGAACCCAACGTGGGTCGAGTTTCTTATGGGGTGGCCGCTAGGGTTCACAGACTTAAAGCCATTGGTAATGGACAAGTCCCTTTATGTGCAGCAACTGCATGGGAGTTACTCAAATGAGTGACTACTCACCGCATCCTGCCATAGAGTACATTTGGGACAACGCACCGCATTACGCTAAGGCAAAGGGCGAACTAGCGCAGCTGGAGGCGTTTAAATCGAGCCTAAAGGCAATCCTGATGAAACAGTCAGGCGAATCTGCAGTGTCAGCCCAAGAACGCGAAGCATACGCTCATCCTGATTATCAGAACTTATGCGACGCAATCGGGGCAGCAACTGAAAAGGCAGAGCTTTTAAAGTGGCGGCTAACGAGCGCACAACTTAGGTTTGACGCATGGCGCACCGAGCAGGCCAGCAACCGACAAATTGAGAAATTAACAAAATGAGCCACGAATTACTAAAACAGGTAGCTGCAATCACAAATAAGAAAACCACAAAACTATCAGCAACTGAAGTTTTAGAACTTCAAATATGCGCTTCAGTCTTAGACTTTATTGACGATGTTGGCAGCGTAGAAGAACTTAGGGCAAAAGTTAATACCTTTTTAAAGGGTAAAAAATGATCGACTATTCTGAAAGCCTGATTAAACTTGACGCAATGCGGCATCAATACCAAAAACTTGTATCGCAAGGTAAATACAACGCAGCTGCTGACGTTGCGGTAGATATGCAGATTGCTGTGGTTAATTTGCAACAATGGGCAGAACATCAAATTGAACAAAGCACAGCGCAAGCATTATGAAAAACTTGCAGAGCTTGGTTGCTCACTTTGCAGACACTTGGGTTATGGAGATACACCTTGTGAAATCCATCATATTCGCCATGCTGGAAGGCGTGATAATTCTCCTGTTATCGGTTTGTGTCCTGAGCATCATCGTGGCAATACTGGTGTTCATGGGATGGGTAGGAAAGCGTTTAATAGACACTATGATGTATCTGAAGAAGATTTATTAGCGCAGACAGAGGCTTTATTGTGATTGCCACGCTACAGCTACCGTTACCGCCATCAGTAAACGCTTACTGGCGCAATTTCCACGGCAGAACAATACTTTCTAAAGCTGCAAGAGATTACAAACAAACCGTCAAAGAATACGTTTTACTGAACAAAATCCCATACTTTGGCGATGCCAGACTTCAGGCCATCATCACGATATTCCCGAAAGATCGACGCAAGCAAGATTTAGACAACAGACTCAAAAGCCTGCTCGACAGTTTAGAAAATGCAGGCATTTATGAATCAGATTCACAATTCGACAAGATAGAGATAGCCAGGGGAGTGATTAAATCAGGCGGCGGATGTACAATCGTGATTGCTACCCTTTAAGGTTAGCGTTAACAACGCAGAATCAACCTTTCGCGAAGGTTATATGAATCCAGCAGACAAAGTCGAGCAGTGGTCAATCGACAAACTTGTGCCTTACGCACGAAACAGCCGCACCCACAGCGACGAGCAGATCAACCAGATTGCAGCCAGCATTAAAGAATGGGGATGGACAACACCAGTCTTAGTCGATGAGAACGGCGGCATCATTGCTGGCCACGGCAGAACGCTCGCAGCCCAAAAGCTCAAGATCAAAGAAATACCAGTTGTTGTGGCCACAGGATGGTCGGATGCCAAAAAGCGTGCCTATGTCATTGCTGACAATAAATTGGCATTGAATGCTGGGTGGGATAACGAGATGCTGTCGCTAGAGCTTGGCGAGCTAGGTGACTTAGGATTTGATCTTGACCTAATTGGATTCACGCCAGAGGAGATCGAGGCTCTGTCACCAATCCAACTCACGGACGGGCTTACCGACGAGGATGAAGTACCAGAACCACCACCAGAGCCAATCACTAAGCTAGGTGACGTTTGGGTGTTAGGCAACCATAGGCTTATGTGTGGTGACAGCACTAGCATTGATGACGGCGAAAAGCTAATGAATGGAATGCTGGCTGATTTGGTATTTACTGACCCTCCATACAACGTTGCTTATTCTGGTCGAGGTGCGAATAACCTTGGCACAATTAAAAACGATGATATGTCGGCAGAGGATTTTGAGCAGTTTTGTAGAGATGTTTTTGCAACCTACAGTGCAATAATGAAGCCATTGGCTTGTATTTATGTTTGCCACCCTGATAGCGCATCGGCTCCAAAAATAGCTTTTGAAAAGACTTTTGCTGAACAATTTAAGAAATCCTCAACGATTATATGGATGAAGCAGTCAGCCGGAATGGGCTGGCAAGACTATCGTGCGCAGCATGAACCTATTTTGTATGGTTGGAAGGAAGGCAAAGGAAGCCACTTCAACGCTGGCGATAGAACGAAAACCTCAGTTTGGAAAATAGGTAGGGACGCACAAAGTAGTTATGTGCACCCAACACAAAAGCCTGTTTGCTTGCCAGAGGAAGCGATTATAAATAGCAGTAAAGGATCGGATTGTGTTGTTGACTTGTTTGGAGGCAGCGGTTCAACCTTAATTGCCTGTGAAAAGACAGGACGTCACGCTCGGCTAATGGAGTTAGACCCCAAATACTGCGACGTAATCGTCAAGCGCTGGGAAAACTTCACAGGCAAAACAGCAGTTTTAGCGGAGTTATAAGCAAATGGCTGAAAAAGGAAGGCCAGCGCACAAGCCTACTCAGGCAGACAGGAACACGGCAAAACGTCTTGCGGCACTTGGTTGCCCACATGAGGACATTGCCATTCGCTTGAAAATATCATCCGATACCTTGACCAAGTATTACCAGACTGAACTTGATGAAGGCAGGATTGACGCTAACTCGGTGATCGCTGGTACGTTGTTTCAGCAGGCCAAGAATGGTAACACTCAGGCGGCTATTTTCTGGCTAAAGACCAGGGCGAGGTGGAAAGAGACCAGCTCGCACGAAGTCACAGGCGCAGATGGCGCACCGCTAGTCTTTGCTAAGATCGAGCGTGTGATCGTTAAGAATGGGTAAGACCCTCCAGCTCAAGACTCCAGAATGGGCTGTGCCGCTGCTTGACCCGTCACGATACAAGGCAGCTTGGGGTGGCCGAGGCTCAGGCAAGTCTCATTTCTTTGCTGAGATGATGATCGAGACTCACATCATGGATCAGAAGCGTCGAAGCGTGTGCGTGCGTGAAATCCAGAAGTCTCTGCAGCAATCGGTCAAACGGTTGCTTGAGACAAAGATACAGGCGATGAATGCTGGCGCATACTTTGAGGTTCAAGATGCGGTCATCAAGTCCAAGAAAGGCGATGGCGCGATTATCTTTCAAGGTATGCAAAACCATACCTCAGACTCAATTAAATCACTAGAAGGTTACGACTGTGCCTGGGTGGAGGAAGCCCAGAGCCTAAGCCAGACGAGCCTCGATCTGCTGCGCCCAACGATCCGAAAGCCCGACTCTGAGCTGTGGTTTACATGGAATCCTAGACAGGAATCCGATCCTGTGGACTTCCTGCTGCGTGGGCCAGAGCCACCAAAGGATGCCACGGTCATCAAGGTCAACTTTAGTGACAACCCTTGGTTTCCCGATGTCCTGCGTGACGAGATGGAGTACGACCTTAGACGAGACCCGGACAAGTATCAGCACGTTTGGCAGGGTCAATATCTGACAAACAGCAACGCCAGGGTGTTTCGTAACTGGAAGATAGATGATTTTGAAGCCTCACCAGAGGCAATCCACCGTCTGGGCGCAGATTGGGGATTCGCCATTGACCCGACAGTGTTGGTGCGATGCCACATTATTGGGCGCACGCTATACATTGATTACGAGGCGTACATGGTTGGGTGCGAGATTGTGAACACGCCTGAACTCTTTTTGAGCATTCCAGAGGCAGAGAAGTGGCCAATCGTGGCAGACTCAGCGCGGCCAGAGACCATCAGCCACATGAGAAAGAACGGGTTTCCTAAGATCATGGGCGCAGTCAAAGGGGCGAAGTCTGTCGAGGAAGGCATCGAGTTTCTCAAAAACTACGACATCGTGGTGCATCCAAGGTGCAAGCACACGATTGACGAGCTGAGCCTGTACAGTTATCGCACCGACCCGCTAACTGGACGGGTGCTGCCGCTGTTGCAAGACAAGAAGAACCATGTGATTGACGCACTGCGGTATGCTTGCGAAGGTGTCAGAAGAACGAATATTTCTAAGGTTCAGAGCTTCACACCCTTGCCAGTTAGTAACAAATGGTGATTTAATACGCACAAAGAGGATAAACATGGCACGCATACCAAACGATCAACGCTTGGCAAACTTGCACGCTGAAGCTCTGCGCCAGTACAACGACATCCAGACTGCGCTGCGGGACGAGCGTCTCCAATGTTTGCAGGATCGACGGTTTTACTCTATTTGCGGCGCACAATGGGAAGGACCACTCTACGATCAGTATGAAAACAAGCCTCGGTTTGAGGTCAACAAGATCATGCTGTCGGTCATTCGGATCGTCAACGAGTACCGAAACAACCGAATCACAGTCGATTACATCGCTAAAGATGGCGCAGAAGATAGCCTGGCGGACACTTGCGACGGTCTTTACAGGGCTGACGAGCAGGACTCAGTGGCCAACGAAGCGTATGACAACGCTTTCGAGGAAGCTGTGGGTGGTGGCATTGGCGCATTCAGGCTCAGAACCGTCTACGAAGATGACGAAGATGAGGACAATGACCGCCAGCGCATCATGTTTGAGCCGATCTTTGATGCTGACAGCTCGGTATTCTTTGACCTGAACTCCAAACGCCAGGACAAGTCTGACGCTTTGTTTTGCTTCGTGGTCAACAGTATGACCCGCGAGAGTTACAAAGAAACATACAACGATGACCCGACAGACTGGCCAAAGATTATTCACCAGTACGAGTTTGATTGGGCAACGCCTGATGTTGTGTTTGTCGCTGAATACTTCAAGGTTGAGGAAGTCGCTGAGACTATTCGTATCTTTCGATCAATCGACGGGACAGAAGAAAAGTACCGCCAAGATGATTTTAAGAACGACGAGACATTAGAGGAAACCCTGATCGCCATTGGCAGTCAAGAGGTTCGCCAGCGCAAGATCAAACGCAAGCGTGTGCGTAAATACATTATGTCTGGCGGCAAGGTCTTAGAGGACGCAGGATATATCGCTGGCAACTGCATCCCTGTTGTGCCTGTATATGGCAAGCGGTGGTTTGTGGACAACGTTGAGCGTTGCATGGGTCATGTGCGTCTGGCTAAGGATGCCCAGCGTCTGAAGAATATGCAACTGTCGAAGTTGGGTGAGATCAGCGCATTATCAAGCGTTGAGAAGCCAATCCTGACTCCAGAGCAAGTTGCTGGCCACCAGATTATGTGGGCTGACGATAACCTGAAGAACTATCCGTACCTGTTGGTCAATCCGATTACAGGTGCTGATGGCAGCACTCAGGTTCAAGGGCCACTGGCGTACACTCGCAGCGCACAAATCCCACCAGCGATGGCGGCATTGCTGCAGATCACCGAATCAGACATGAAGGAAATTTTGGGCGCATCGTCCCAAGGTGAGCAAATTGTCAGCAATATCTCAGGTAAAGCGGTCGAGATGATTCAGACCCGTCTGGATATGCAAACCTTTATTTACATGAGCAACTTTGCGAAAGGCATGAAGCGATCAGGCGAGATCTGGTTGAGCATGGCTCGCGATATTTATGTGGAAGAAGGTCGCAAGATGAAGGTTATCGGGCGCACCGAAGAGGTAAGTACCGTTGAGTTGATGCGACCAAAGGTGTCCGAGACTGGCGAGGTCATCATGGAAAACGACCTGAGCCGCGCTAAGTTTGATGTAAACGTTGATGTCGGTCCATCCTCATCGAGTAAGCGTGCGGCAACCGTTCGGGCGTTGACAGGCATGATGGCGATCACCGACGATCCACAGACCAAGCAAGTCTTGCAAGCGATGGCCATGATGAACATGGAAGGCGAAGGCATTGGCGATGTGAGAGACTTCTTTCGTAAGCAACTGTTGCGCCTGGGCGTTGTCAAGCCAACCGAGCAAGAGGCTGAGATGCTCGCTCAAGAGCAGCAAATGCAAAGTCAACAGGTTGATGCAAACTCAATATTCCTGCAGGCAGCGGCTGAAGAGGCAACGGCTAAGGCAGCGCAGGCCAGAGCAAGCGTCATTAAGACCGTGGCAGACGCAGGATTGGCTAAGGCAAAGACTGCCGAAACCCTTGCTAAGACTGGTGTTGAACAACAGAATATGGTGATGACTGAGATTGAAGCAGCCCAACAAGCCGCACAAGGTGAGCAAATTCAGCCTGTTGTCAGATAAAATGCAAGAAATGGTATCCATCCAGCCTTAAATGGGTGAGTTTAATGGGGTCAGTAAATGAATGAAAGGGCAGAAGTAGACGAGAACCAAGAAGAGTCCGTGGAAGAGGTGACGATTGCAGAGGAAGTTGATCTGGAATCTGAAGAGTCAGACTCGGACGAGGTTGTTGTCTCAATTGGTGAGGATGCGCCCCCCGCCGAAGAGGAAGTTCGTGCGCCTGAATGGGTGCGTGAGCTGCGTAAGACGAATAGGGAAAAAGAGCGTCGCATTCGTGAGTTAGAAGCTAGGCTATCGGCCACCACAACTGAGATCAAGCCAGTTGTGACGTTAGGACCGAAGCCCAAGCTCGATGCTTATGATTACGACACTGATTTATTTGAAGCAGCATTAGACCAATGGCATGAACGCAAGCGCGAGCATGATCGTGAGGCTGAACAAGCCCAGCAATCAGAGCAGCAACAGCAACAAGCTTGGCAAGCCAAGTTGAACGACTACGGGAAGGCGAGAGCTGAACTCAAAGTCCGTGATTATGAAGATGCTGAGGAAACTGTCCAGCAACTTTTAAATATCACACAGCAAGGTGTCTTATTGAATGGCTGCGATAATCCCGCACTCGTCGTGTATGCGTTAGGCAAGAATCCAAAGAAAACTGCGGAACTTGCAAAGTTATCTGATCCCGTAAAGTTTGCTTTTGCGGTTGCGAAACTGGAGAAGGAATTGAAAGTTACCAATCGTAGGGCAGCACCCGCACCGGAACGTGTCGTGTCAGGAACAGGACGATCATCTGGTGCGATAGACTCAACCTTAGAACGGCTGCGAGAAGAAGCGGCTCGAACTGGCAACATGACGAAAGTCATTCAGTACAGAGCGCAGAAACGATCAGCATCCAAATAATTTAAAAGGAATTTAAAATGAGTAACTCTTTCTCGAAAGAAGAGCGTGTTGCATTTGAGGACATCCTCGAAGGCTTCAACGACGCTCTGGTTTTGTCCCGCAACGTGTCCATCTACAACACAGATGGCTCGATGATGGAGCGCACAAACAACGTTATCTATCGCCCCCAGCCTTACATTGCTCAAAGCTATGATGGCATGGATCAGACGGGTAACTTCACGGCTTACACACAGCTTTCAGTTCCAGCGACGCTTGGCTTTCAAAAGTCTGTGCCTTTCATTCTGGACGCGCTTGAGCTGCGCGATGCGTTGCAAGAAGGTCGTTTGGGTGATGCTGCAAAGCAAAAACTTGCCTCTGACATCAACATTGCCATTATGAACGTGGCTGCTGCCCAAGGCTCATTGGTTGTTACAACCAACACAGCCGCAGGCGATTACGATGACATCGCTTTGTGCGACAGCATCATGAACGAGCAGGGCGTGCAGGCGTTTGATCGCTACTTGGCATTGTCGAGCCGTGACTATAACGGCTTAGCAGGCAACATTGCTGGTGGTGCTGGTGGCGCATCTGTGTCGCGCAGTTTCTCTGGCAACAAGTCAAACAATGCGTTTGAGCGCAGTTTCGTTGGTATGGTTGCAGGTTTTGAGACCTACAAACTAGACTACGCAAATCGCTTGATTGGTGCGACTGGTTCAAACACCACAATGTCAACCTTGGTTGGTGCAAACAACTATTACGTTCCACAGGCTACCCAGACCGCAGTAACTGGTGAGACCCAAAACGTTGATAATCGTTTCCAGACAATCACCGTGACATCAAGCACAGACTTGTTGGTCGGTACACCGTTTGAGATTGGTGGCGTTGAGGCTGTCCATCACATCACAAAACAAGGTACTGGCTTTGCCAAGACTTTCCGTGTGATCCAAGTTGTTAATGCGACAACCGTTGTTATCACACCACCGATCATCTCGGCTCAAGGTGGAACTGATGCAGAACTGCAATACCAGAACTGTATCGTCACTCCTAACGCAACAGCCACCATGACCCGTCTGAACCTTGATACAGCACCGATCAACTGCTTCTGGCAGAAAGATGCTCTTGAGATTCTGCCTGGTCGTTACGCTGTCCCATCTGATGCTGGTGTCGCAGTGATGCGTGCCTCAACGGATCAGGGCATTGAGTTGGTGATGCAGAAGCAATACGATGTGAACACAATGAAAACCAAGTATCGTCTCGATACACTTTTCGGCGTGGTCAATAAGCAGCCAGAAATGTCTGGTATCTTGCTGTTTAATCAGACTGTTTAAAGGAAATAATCATGTCCTATAACATTATTTTTGCACAAGGCACAGCAACTGTCGCAGTGCCAGCAGGCGAGAAAATCGCCGTTCAAGCCTACTCACCAGCGAGTGTGTTTCAAGAGGTTGGTTTCCCTAACTTCCCTGAAGCAAATGACCTGTTGAGCGTGGTTGAGAACACCACCTTTGTGTCAAGCGCATTCACCAATGCCACCAACGTGATTATTCAGGCTGGTGCATCAGGTGCTTACTACGCTATTGGTGTAGCACCTACGATCAGCAACAATGGAAACTGGCAGCCGCAGGGTGCGCCAGCGAACATTGCTGATGGTGGTTCAATGATTGCCACAGCAGCTGATGTTTTGACTGGTATCGTAACGGCAACGCCAACTACTACTCGAAGCATTCAATTGCCTTTGGCTACAAACCTTGAGTTGGCAACAGAGTGGGCGATTGGTGATTCGTTTGACTTCTCGGTCATAACTTTGGCTGCGTTTGCTTTGACTATTACAGTCAACACAGGCGTGACCATTGTTGGGTCAGCTGCAACGGCTGCAACATCTGGAGCGTCTGCACGTTTCCGTATGCGTAAAACTGCTGCCGATACCTTTATTGTGTATCGAATCAGTTAATCAAACGAGCAGGCCAGCAGCGATGTTGGCCTGTTTAACAGGAGAACGCTATGATGGGTAAGAAGATGGGCGATATGATGTCCAAGACTATCAAGAAAGAAATGAAAGCTGGCAAGCCCCAAAAGCAAGCCGTGGCGATGGCTTACAGCATGAACAAGCCTGCCAAGAAAGTTGCAAAGAAGAAATGATTAAGTCTGCAGCAATTATTAAGAATGCACCTCGCGCTGAATGGCGTGAGGTGCGTTTAGCTAAAAAGAAAGCCAAGAAGCAGGCTCAGATTGAGCGAAAAGCTATCAAGGTTTATTTCCCATCGCCTATGAATGTGCGTGTGAGAGAGCCAGTTGCGGTTGAGCAAGTCATCGAGGATACAGATCCGATCATTGAGTCTGCTCCGACCCGCGACGAAATGGCTATCAAAGCACGCGAGCTTGGAATAAAATTTGACGGCAGAACGTCAGACAAGAAATTGAGTTCACTCATCGAAACAGCACTAGGAGGCTGACATGGGTTATAGCAAGCGGCAATTCATCTCAGCTGCGCTGGAAGAAATCGGGCTTGCATCCTATGTCTTTGACTTGCAGCCAGAGCAAATTGACACGGCCAGACGCAGGCTCGATGCGATGATGGCAGATTGGAACGCCAAGGGCATTAGACTTGGCTATCCCATCCCATCAAGCCCACAAGATGGTGATCTGGACGAAGAGACCAACGTGCCTGATTCGGCATATGAGGCGATTATCTGCTCTCTAGGCATCAGGCTTGCGCCAAGTTATGGCAAACAAGTGATGCCAGAGACCAAGGTTGTGGCCAAACAAGGCTATGACATTTTGCTACAGCGTGCGACCTTTCCGCTGGAGCAGCAGCTGCCTGGCACAATGCCATCTGGCGCAGGCAACAAGCCTTGGCGAGTTTACGACAACCCATTTGTACGACCACCCTATTTTCCTGTGGACGCTGGTCCAGATGGTCCAATCGAATACAACTAAGGAACAGCTATGCCAACCATCAATCAACTGCCCGTACTCAGCACGATTTCTAGCGGAGATCAACTGCCTGTTTATTCGCCTAACAATGGCGATGCTCGCAGAACGTCAATTGGCAGTTTGCTGACTTTCTTTCAACAGAGCTTTGCGTCTCCGACTCTTTCGGTCAACCTGTATGTGCCAGGCTCAGGATTTAACATTACTGTCCCGACACCAGTTAGCAACGATCAATGGATGCTTTTGCAGCCTGCGGGTACGTTGGCAACTGGCACAATTACGTTGCCATTGAATACTGGCGTGCCGGATGGTACGACTGTGCTGATTACATCGACGCAGGAAATCACCTCTTTGACGATTGCGTTAAATGGTGCGACAGCGGTTTACGGTGCGGTGACATCATTGGCGGCAGGAACGGCCACGCAAATTCGGTTTTATCAGCCGACAAATTCTTGGTATCAGATTATTTCTGATACTGTCTATGCTGCGGGTATTCAAAACTTCTTAGCAAGCCCAACCAGTGCAAATCTACGCACGGCAATGACTGATGAGACAGGCACAGGGCTGTTGGTGTTTAACACTAGTCCGACATTTGTCACACCGATTTTGGGGACGGTTGCAAGCGGCAACATTTCTGCTTGCACATCGACCAGTATGGTATTGGTAACACCGATTCTAGGCACACCAACTTCTGGAACATTGACTAATTGCACTGGTTTGCCAATTGCCACTGGCGTTTCTGGTTTGGCTGCGAATGTGGCAGCATTTTTGGCTACCCCATCGAGTGCAAACTTGGCTGCGGTATTGACGGATGAAACTGGCACAGGCGCAAACGTATTTGCAAACACGCCAACATTGATCACACCCAACATTGGCGCGGCCACAGGCACAAGTCTGACAGCGACAGGAACGATTGTGTCATCAGGCACAACTGGCGTAGGTTACTCAACGGGTGCTGGCGGCACGGTTATTCAAGGCACAAGCCGCACAACAAGTGTCACGCTAAACAAGACATCTGGCGCGATCACGCTATTTAGTGCAGCAGGCACAACTGTTGCGGCCACTTTTACTGTGACGAACAGCACCGTCGCGGCAACTGATGTGATTATCTTGAATCAAAAATCGGGAACAGACTTGTATGATCTGATGGTAACAGCGGTGGCAGCGGGAAGTTTTAATATTACATTCCGCACCACAGGCGGCACGACCACAGAAACTCCGGTCTTTAACTTTGCGGTCATCAAGGGTGTCGCTGCATAATGGCCACAAAGCCCAAATCCTCTGTCAACGAAGCTGGCAACTATACGAAGCCAACGATGCGAAAGCGTCTGTTTGCGGAGATTAAGGGTTCGGCTGTGCAAGGTACAGCATCTGGCGAATGGTCAGCAAGGAAATCCCAACTTTTGGCGAAGAAGTACAAAGAGAAGGGAGGCGGCTATAAATGAAAGCATCGCAGAAAAGCCTCAAGGATTGGGGTCGGCAAGATTGGGGTACTAAGTCTGGCAAACCATCGTCTGAGACAGGTGAGCGTTATCTGCCAAAGGCTGCTATTGAGGCACTCTCACCCGCTGAGTATGCAGCGACCACCAAAGCCAAGCGGGAAGCTACAGCAAAGGGCGAACAGTTTGCCAAACAGCCCAAGAAGGTAGCAGCCAAAACCAAGGCTTACAGATGAAATCCCCTGCTTACACTCGCAAGGAAGGGCAGAACCCAAAGGGTGGGCTGAATGCCAAGGGTCGGGCAAGTGCAAAGGCTGAAGGCATGAATCTCAAAGCCCCTGTTAAGTCTGGTGACAATCCACGCCGAGCTAGTTTCTTGGCACGCATGGCAGGCAACGCAGGGCCAGAGTATAAAGATGGCGAGCCAACGAGGTTGCTGTTAAGTTTGCGAGCTTGGGGCGCATCGTCTAAGGATGATGCACAATCAAAAGCCAAGAAAATCTCTGCCAGAAATAAGGCGAAAAAGTAAATGCAAATCCCTATTTTGTCCGGCATATTTACTGACAACGGGCCAGACTTACGCACCTCTTACCCAGTCAATCTTGTGCCGACTCCAAAGCAAAGCGGGATTAGTAATGGATACTTGCGCCCAGCCGATGGGATTGTGGCTAACGGCACAGGACCAGGTGCGGATCGAGGCGGTATCAATTGGCAAGGCCAACTATATCGAGTGATGGGGACTAAGCTAGTTGAGATTTCGAGCAGCGGTGTTGTGACGATTCTTGGCGATGTCGGTGGTCCAGTCAATGAACTAGTCACGTTTGATTACAGCTTTGATCTGTTAGCAATTGCCTCTGGTGGGCGTTTGTATTACTGGGACGGGTCAACACTCGCTCAAGTAACTGATCCTGATCTAGGTGTGGTTTTAGATGTGGTTTGGGTCGATGGTTACTTTATGACCACTGATGGCGAGTTCTTGGTGGTCACAGAACTCACAGACCCATTCCAAGTCAACCCTCTTAAATACGGTAGCTCTGAGGTCGATCCTGACCCTGTGGTGGCATTATTAAAGCTAAGAAACGAAGTCTATGCGCTGAACAGAAACACGATTGAGGTGTTTGACAACGTGGGTGGTGATTTATTTCCATTCCAACGTATTGATGGCGCACAGGTTCAGAAAGGCGTGGTCGGTACGTTTGCCTGCTGCGTTTATTTAGAGACGATTGCATTTTTAGGAAGTGGTCGCAATGAAGCACCAGGCATCTACCTAGGTGCAAATGGGACAGCTAAGAAAATTAGCACCCAAGAAATTGATGAGATTCTGTTGCAATTTACGGAAGCGCAGCTTGCAACAGTCAAGCTAGAGGCTCGCAATGACCGATCGCATCAGCATCTTTATATTCATCTGCCAGACAGAACGATTGTGTATGACTCGGCTGCGTCGCAAATTTTGCAAGATTTTGTTTGGTTTAACCTCGTATCGACAGTTGTAGGTTTCGCTGCTTATCGGGCTAGAAATCTGGTTTATGCCTATGACAAATGGTTAGTGGGCGATCCGCAGTCGAGCAACATTGGCTATCTGGTGGACACGATTGGCTCGCATTGGGGCGAACAGGTGCGCTGGGAGTTTGGCACGCTCATCGTTTACAACGAGGGCAAAGGTGCGATATTTTATGACATGGAGTTGGTTACATTAACGGGTCGGGTGGCTTTGGGCATTGATCCGCAAATCAGCACCAGTTATTCGGTGGATGGATTGTCTTACAGCCAAGAAAAGTTTATCAAGGTTGGCACAGTAGGCAACACAAGTAAACGTCTGGCATGGTTTCAGCAGGGACACATGAGGAACTTTAGAATCCAGAAGTTTCGTGGCGATAGCGACTCGCATATTTCTTTTGTGCGTCTGGAAGCCAAGATCGAAGGGTTGGCTTACTAATGGCTAAGGTATTTAGACCACTTGGACTGACAAGAGACCAGCTCGCTGAATTTCTATCAAGTCCAGAGCAGATCAAGCAATTTGAGAATCTGTTTGCTGTAGCTGATACGGTTGTTGATGTACCGGATGGTATTGTTGTTATTGACTTTGAGGCTGGATTGGCGCAGTCCTCAGCTAACGATGCTTTGGCACAAATAGCGGCACAAGCACAAGAATCCGCTGTTAACGCTGCGTTGGCAGAGAGCAAAGCAAATCAAGCTCTTGCATTGATAGATAATTTAAGAAAGGCGGTCGAGGGTTTACAGATAACCCCAACACTTGAGTTGGTAGACAATTTAAGAAAGGCGGTTGAAGGCTTGCAGATGACTCCACCACCAAGGGAGTTCAAGCGTGCAAGATATGGCTCGTTTTATGACACCACTACACAACTTGCGACAGTTATTAACACAGCCACAGCGATTACTTTTAACACCACCGATTTAAGTCAGGGCGTTTACATTGGCGGCACAACATCCAGAATTATTGTGGACAGCGAAGGCATTTACAATTTTGATACATCATTTCAGCTAGATAAGACATCAGGAGGCACGGCAGAGTTTTACTTTTGGTTTAGGCTCAATGGTGTCGATGTTCCAGACAGCGCAAGTCACATTCGTATTCAAGGCAATAACGCTGAAATCTTTTCCTCGCTAAATTATTTTTTTGATCTTAAAGCAAACGATTACGTTGAGATGATATTTTCCGTTGATGATTTGTCTGTTGAACTTAAAGCAATCGCAGCGTCTGCTCCAGTCCCATCTATCCCGTCAATCATTCTTACCGTTAACAACAATATCGAAGGTGTCCAATGACCGTCATCGTAAAAGTTCTGATTCCAGCAAAGCAGGCTGAGAACGCTCAAACTACACAGTACACAGCCACCAATGTGCGTGCGATTATCGACAAGTTTACCGTCACGAATACCAGCGCAAACAACGTCACGTTTAGTTGCAATCTAGTCACAGTTAGTGGATCGGCATCCGCATCGAACCTAATTATTGACGCTCGCAGCCTTGTGCCAGATGAGACTTATACTTGCCCAGAACTAGTGGGTCAGGCGTTAGAGGCGGGTGGGTTTATCTCCACGCTTGCGGGTGCGGCAACGTCTTTGACCATTCGCGCATCAGGCCGAGAGATAACTTAGAGGAATATGATGAAAAACTTTATGATTATCCCCAAGGGATTTGCAGGGTTGCCGATGGAAGAGGGGTTCTTGTCTCCAGCTGAGAACAAGAAGAACTTTATCGTCGCAGTGGAAAACTGGTACTACGGGCCAGAAGAACCGAGCAACGACCCTAAAGCGAACCCTGAGTTTTACGCTGCTCTGGCTGATGCGATGCAATGCGATGAGAAAGACGCACGACGCAAGCATTGCTCAAACTGTGGTTATTATGACAATAGTCTGATGGCACAGGTCAAAATCGAGCGCATTCCAATGGCGGGATACGACACAGGGTATGGATTTCGTGGGCATTGCGAAAAACTTAATTTCATCTGCAACGACATGAGAGTGTGCCAGGCTTGGGAAGATCGTAAAGATGAGATGGATTGATATGCCTAATTGTGGTCAAATACTCTTGCTGAGTCAATCGAGCCACCAGCAGCTTATCCATTTGGGATTTGTATGACCGATTGGCTTAGAGAGAACTTAGAAAAGAGTCTAGCTCTGCCTGCCTCTGCCGTGGACTGGTTAATGATGCTCTTTGGAGCAATCCAAGTCTTTGATGACGTGGCTGACGGAGATATTGTCAAGCGTCAGGATTTGAACGCCACCATCTGGAACACGCTGGTCGGCATGAATCGAAATATCTTTTGGATAGAGAACGCTCAAACTCTCACGCCAGTTGTTGCAACTATGATTTTAAAGTGGCAAGCATCCGATCAAGCCGAGCGTGCTGGTCATGCTGATGCTCGCTCTTTCGTTTGGCGTGCAGGATTCTACGATGTGGTATTGATGACCGTGGCGTTATGTTATGGATCAAATCATGCGACCGAGGTGGCCAGTGATGTCATGGCAATCTATGGTGAAAAATTAGAAGATTATTTGATGGAGTTTAATCATGCCTGATCCGGTCACAGGACTAATCGTTGGTGGAACAACACTGATTGGCGGTGCTATCCAAAGTAGTGCTGCTGGCAAAGCATCCAAAGCGCAGCAACAGTCTGCTGAAGCAGGCATTGAGGAACAACGCCGACAATTTGATGCGTTGCAGAAAATCCTTAGCCCATACGTTTCGGCAGGCACGACAGCACTCGGTGGTTTTCAGCCTTTTATACAAGCTGGTACTGATGGGTTAAGTAGATTAAATCCTTTTCTCGACGCAGGGACTCAAGCGTTAGGGCAATTACAACCTTTCATCCAAGCGGGAACTCAAGCTCTAGCCGGGTTACAGGAGTTTGGTGGGGCTGGAAGCCGAGCGATTGGTGGCTTAGAGGGTTATGGCGCAGCGGGGAGTCGTGCGGTAGGTGGCTTAGACCCTTATGCAGCAGCAGGCGCACCAGCTCTCGCGCAACAGCAGGCTTTGCTTGGTTTGCGTGGTCCACAGGCACAGCAATTATCCATTTCAGCTATTGAGCAAAGCCCAGCCTTTCAAGCTCAAGTCAGGCAGGGTGAAGAGGCGATTCTTCAAGCGGCATCTGCGACGGGGGGTTTGCGTGGTGGTAATGTTCAAGCAGCTCTTGCACAGTTTCGCCCCCAAATGCTGCAGCGAGAAATCGACTTGCAATATGGTCGGCTAGGTGGAATGACCGCATTAGGACAAGGCACAACTCAAAACTTAGCACAGTTGGGATTAACGTCGACCCAGAACTTAGCTGGCTTGGGGCAATCGTCGTATCAAAACTTGGCGAACATGGGTCTGACTACAGCTCAAAACTTAGCGCAAATGGGGTTCACTGGATCGCAAAACCTAGCAAACATAGGGCAAGCCGCAACCCAGAACTTAGCACAACTTGGACAAGCCTCGGCAGCAGGAACAGGCGCAGCAGGACTGCAAACGGGCGCAAGAATTGCGGGGCTTGAGGGTGACATTGGTTCAGCTAGAGCTGGTGCTGATTTGGCTAGAGGTCAAGCGTTGTCGAGTGTTTTCAATCTTCCTGCACAGTTTCTTGGAATGCAGTACGGGGCGCAAGGTCGCGCTAATAACGTAACGCCAGGTCTCGGTGGTTTATTCGGTTAAGGAGTCAAACGTGGTTCAGCCAGCAAATTACTCGATTAACGTCCAAAGCCCACTCCAAGCCTTTGGACAAGCGGCACAGTTTGGCGCAGGATTGGCCGAGATGGATGCTCGTCGGCAAGCACAGCAGCAAGAGGCTGTTCGTCAGCAAGCGTTGAATACAGAATTTCAGCGTATTAGTGCAATTCAAAATCCAAACATATCAGAGTATATGACCTTGAGTCGATTGCTGCCTCCAGCGCAAATGGAGAGCATTCGTAAAACTTATGAACTGGGTTCACAAGAGCAAAAAGACAATCAGATTTTGTTTTCAGGCAAGGTGCTTGCAGCCTTTACGAATGGTCAGAATCAGATTGGCATTGATTTGTTAGAAAACCGAGCGACTGCTGAGGAAAATTCTGGCAGAAAAGAGCAAGGACAAGCGTTTCGCTCTTATGCAGAGTTAGCAAGAATTAACCCAGGCGCAGCAAAAGCAACGATTGGTATGTTGTTGGCAACTGTGCCAGGCGGTGATAAGATCATCGAAGCCACCACCAAAGCGCAGCTTGCGCCATTACAGGTCGCTGAAGCCCAAGCTAAAGCGGCAGATAGACTTGCTGGTGGACAGCCAAAGCCAGGATACACTTTACTTACACCAGCTCAAAATATTGAGTTGGGATTGCCAGAAAATATTCGTTTTCAAAAGAGTCCAGATGGACAAATTACAGAATTAAAAATTTCTGCTGCACCAAAAGAAAATTACCGTGTCCTTACGTCAGAGGAGAACGTTAAGCTCGGATTACCTGCTGATGTGAAATTTCAACAAGGACCTGATCAAAAAATTTCACCAGTGAGTACAGGCCCGTTAGTTCAAATTGATTCTGGAGAAAAAAGAGAGGTTCTTGCATTAAAGGAATTGGATATTCCTCGCGCTAAAGAATTTAGTGCCTCAGCCGCATCTGCGAGAGCAGTGGCTAAAGACACTCGTGTAATTGCTGATTTGTTGAGAGGCAAATCTGGCGGTGCTGTTATTAAACTTACCACTGAAGTTGCAAAAAACCTTGGACTTTCTACTGAAACGGTTACAGCAAACGATTTGGCAAATGCTCTCGCAACAAAAGCCGCTGTGCAGATTCGTCCAGCAGGCTCTGGCTCAACCTCTGACATTGAATTCAAATCTTTTGTTGCGTCGATCCCATCATTGTCAAATTCAGAAGGTGGACGTGAGTTAATGGCTAAGTACGCTGAAGCCTTTGCAAAGCGATCTGCCAGACTTGCTGACCATGCTAGAAAGCTCATTCGTGATGATAAGTATTCGGACGAAGAGGTTGCTCGTTTTGACGAAAGCCTTGGACCAATGCTTGATAAAGATTTTTATGAATTTGCAAGAGGCAAACGACCAGGCGTGCAGCCGTATAAACCTCCTGCAATTACACCGAAGACTTCACAACCGCCTGCGGCTGCACCTCCGGCGCGTCCGGCAAGCGGCGTTAAATTTTTAGGGTTTGAATAATGGCTACCGCTAGGTTTCAATTCCCTGATGGGCGCATTGGTCGGTTTGAAGTGCCGGATGGTACGTCACCAGAGCAGGCACAGATACTGATTGAGCAAGCAGTCAGCGCAATGGGTGTGCAGTCACCAACGCCTGCCGCGACTGATCAGGCCGTTGTCGCTGCTCCGGCAGAAGGTATGCAGACACCACAGGCTGCGCCAGTTGCTGCAGAAGCACCAGTTGCCGCACCAGTTGCTGGTGTTGCACCAGAAGCGGCTGTTGCACCGGAAACGACAGCAGCAGCCCCTCAAGGAAGATATGGGTTGTCGAACTTGGTTGGTGATATGGCTAGCGATGTTGGCCGTGGGGTAGTCGAGGCTGTGACGGGCAGTGGGCGCGAAACTGAAACGATCAAAGCATTGCCAGAATGGACAAGTATGCCAGAGCTTAACTCTGCGTCATTCCGATCCGCACTGACTGGACTTGGCACGCTGCTTGCAAACCCTGACGAGATTTCACAGGTCGTGAAAGCTAACTTTCCAGATACGCAAGTATTCCAAGATGAGAAAGGCAATTACATCTTCCGGTCATCCCTCGATGGTCGAGACTATGCAATCAAGCCTGGCATGAGAGTGAGTGACATTCCTCGCGTTATCGGAGGAATCGCGGCGTTCACTCCGGCGGGTCGTGCGACAACTATTACAGGCGCGGGTCTCAAATCTGGATTAACGCAGACAGGCATTGAAGCCTCTCAGGTGGCTGCTGGCGGCGAGTTCAGTCCGGCTGAGGTTGGGCTAGCAAGTGCAGGCGGCGCGATTGTTCCAGCGGTTGTAAAGACCGCACAAGCGGGTCGAGCTGCGTTCAAGGGTCAACCACCCGCTGCCCCTGCTCCTGCTGCGGGTGCGCTTGCGCCTGAAGGTAGTGCGCTCAATCCTGCTGCTGCGGCTGATACTGCCGCTGGTGCTGCCCCTGCTGCTCCTGCTGCTGGGCAAATGACCACAGAGGAACTGATTGAGACAGCAATGCAAGCTGGTCAAAAGTCAATTGTGCCTGGTCGACAGTCAAGAGCCGTTGAGGTATTAGCTGGTGAGACTGCGCCTGATCCAAAGGTTCTTGCAGCAGCCAAGCGGCTAGGGATTGACGAGTTTTTGCAGCCAGACCATGTGACCACAAATCAGGTTTATCGTGAACTGGCGCAAGCGGTCAAATCCATCCCAGGCTCCGAGGCTCGCCAAGCAGAGATGAAGGGTCTCGAACAAGTCGGTAAGCGTGCAAGCGATTTGATTGACGAGATCGGTGGCACTAAAGACTTTTCGACTTTAAACACAAAAATTCAGGTGGCCTTGCAACAGCAAGTTGATGACCTAGCAGCAAAATCAAACAAAATTTATGATGATGTTCTTAACAAAACGATTCCAAAGCGGGTTGAGGTTAATGCCGAAAATATCCTAAATTTCATTCGCACAAGGGCTGAAGATTTAGGTGGCTTTCAAAATCTTTCCCCAATGGAAAAGGAAATATTTGGAAAGTTAGCACCTCGCAAAGTAAAAGTTGATGGCGTGGAGGTTGAGAAACTGCCAACTTATACTCTACTCGATGACGTTCGCAAGGATATTGGCTCAGCATATAAAGGAACAGGACCGTTCAAAGACGCAGACCGAGCGCAACTCGATCAGCTTTATGGTCGATTATCACAAGACCAATTAAGCGTGGCCGCGAAGTTTGGGGTCGACGATGCCTTAAAAGAAGCCAACTCCTTAGTGCGTATTCGTAAGGGCGTTGAGCAAGACATGACTGCTTTGTTTGGCAAGCAATTGCATCAAAGCATGGTGTCGAAGCTCGACAAGTCATTTAAAGCATTGACTAAGGGCGATGAGAAGCAGTTGATCGCATTGCTCAAAAGCGTGCCAGAGGATATGCGGTCAGAGGTCGTGGCATCAGGCATGAAGACTGCCTTTGGTCGTGCCAGTATGGACAGACCGATTAGCTTTAATGACTATGCAACCTTTTACCAAGGGTTATTGCAGAACAAACAGGCTTATGCGGCGATTATGAGCAATTTGCCACAAGAGTCACGCAAGCAGCTCTCCGACTTGTATCGTGTGTCTAACTCGATTGCTAAGGCTTCACGCGAGCGAATCCAGACGGGTCGGCTGACTGCGGTGGCAGATCAGCTTAAAGATGCTGATTCACTCATTGGCGGCATCATTGGCATGGCTCAAAAAAGCGCAGGCGTAGCAGCTCTTGAAGGAGGGGCAAGGGCTTTGGGTGCGCCTGGTGCTGGCGTTGCTCTTTGGAGTGTATTGGCACTCGGCAAAGATAAAACATCAAGGCAAAAGGTGGCAGACGCTGTGTTGTCATCGCCTGAGTTGTTGAGAGCATCGAGACTTGTCGCAGAGGGTCAGGCTGAGGCGGGTGCTAATGTATTGGCCAAGAGTGCAGCGTTTGGTAAATTTGCCAAAGAGATGGGCATCCCAAAAGAGTTAAATGCCAAGACACAGTGGATACTCAGCACCATGCAAACACAACGCCAAATGGCTGACGAACAGGAGCAATAAAGATGCGATCAATTGAAATTGAACCCCCATTTCCAGCGTTTGCAGGACTCGATGGTCAGCCCTTGGACAGCGGATTTATCAATATTGGCGAGGTTAATTTAAACCCAATTACCAATCCGATTGCTGTTTATTGGGATGCTGCCCAGACGATTCCTGCTGCCCAACCGATTCGCACGCTTGCTGGGTATCCTGTTTTTATGGGAACGCCATCTCGGTTTTATGTTGATGAAGATTACAGTATTCAGGTTAAAGACAAGAATGGCAGCGTTGTTTATACATCATTGAATGGAAACTCTTTCCCTGGCTCTGCTGGCAACTTATTTGAAAACGCAACTGGCGATGGAGTAACAACAGTATTTGCTGTTTCTTTTAAACCCAGTTTGGTTTACATCAATGGCGTTTATCAAAATCAAAATACTTACACGATTGCCATTGGAAATGTTACTTTTTCAGCAGCACCTCCTTTGACATCTGTAATTGAATTTTTATTTTAAAGAGAAAATAATGATTTCTCCATCGTTTTCTTTAACTGCTACCGAGCGAGTATTGCCACGCATGGCGTTGGACTTTACGACTGCTTTGCTTGACCCTAGAATTACATTTACCCGTACTGGCAATACCGCGACTGTTGTTAATTCAAGCGGTGTTATTGCTGCGATCAATGCTGATTTGCCACGATTTGATTTTGACCCGACTACGCTTGTGTGTAAAGGGTTGTTGATTGAAGAAACTCGCACAAATTTATTATTAAATAGTTTAATTAATGGCACAAATCTTTCTACTCAATTAGTTACTACAACAGCCGTTTCTCAGACGTTAAGTTTTTACGGCACAGGTCAAATTGTATTAACAGGCACATCATCTGCAACAGTCGTTGGTACAGGCG
>Ga0181355_1000108_pt1 | contig 30927 bp, 22 predicted proteins | sample Fa13VDMM15DN_FD_130099 | JGI IMG/M metagenome (GOLD analysis project Ga0181355, IMG submission 130099) | Freshwater viral communities from Lake Michigan, USA - Fa13.VD.MM15.D.N | ecosystem: Environmental > Aquatic > Freshwater > Lake | place: USA: Michigan | collected 2013-09-23 | reverse complement strand
ACTTTAATATACACTTATGCTTTCTTTGGTTTGTTTTAACCGTATCAATTGAGAAAAAGAAATGATTTTAAATCAAGATTACCTAAGCAGTAGAGCAGTAAGTCAAAGTAGACTTAAAAAGATCCTACAACACCCTAACCTATACTATAATTACGATCCTAAGTCTGACACAGAAGAACCAGCAGATGTAACATTGATAGGAGATGGAGTAGACTTAATTATTACACAAGGAGAAGAAGTCTTCCAAGAAGAATTTCTAATCAGCACAGTAGAAAGACCAACAGCTCAGATGGGAGACTTTGTATGGAACCTATTTATCAATAGACATGATTCCAATGCAGAACAAATCGCATATGAGACTGTAGGGTTTAAAAGAGATACTCTCTCTAAGGTGAGAGAAAGATTTGAGAAAGAAGGTAAAGCCTATTATGATCACCTAATTGAAGCAGATGGAAGAAAAGTAATTTCTCCAGCACAATTAGCTACAATCTATAATCTGGTAGAATCTCTTAAGAATCATCCCTTTAGTTCTAAGTTTATCTTAGGCAATGACCAATATAAAATCTTTACACAACAGGCTCTTACTTTTGAGTACTTGGGATTTGAGTGTAAGGCTCTTTTAGACTTAGTAGTTGTAGACGTAGACAATAAGTTTTTATATCCTATTGACTTAAAGACTACTACTACTTCTTTAAACTATTGGACAGACACTCTTATGAAGTATCGTTATGATCTTCAGGGAGCATTCTATACAGAAGCTTTAAAGCAAACAGATACAAGTATCTATGGAGAAGGTTTAACTGTTAAGAACTTTAGGTTTTTGGTAGAAAGCCAAAAATTCCCTGGTAGTCCGCTTATCTATGAACTCTCAGATGAAGCAATGACAGTAGGTAAAGAAGGAGGAGTATATCAAGGTAAGACTTACGAAGGCTTTCATCAAGCCCTAGAACGTTTACGTTGGCATATTGACAGTGATTTGTGGAACTATACTAGAGAAGACTACCAGAACGATGGAATCAGAATTGTATAAAAAAATAGTGAATACGAGTTTAAATAATACTACAAGATTTCTAAGCCCCTTGATATTTACAGCAAGGGGTGATGAGTCTTTAAGGGTATTGTTAAACTTTGGTTTAATTAATGTTTATGTAGATGACTACGGATACAAATCTAAGTATCTATACTGTCTTTTTTATTTGTTTAAGCCTACAGACAAAGCTGCCTTTGAGGAATTCCAAAAGAAGATTACTAGCTTTGACTCTTTTTATGACTACTACGAGGTAGAAGATAAGATAATGTTTGTCTTTAGAGTTAATTCTATCTACAGAAGAGACATTGAGATGTTTAAACAGAATAGATTCCATGACATGTCAGAAGATTATAAAGTTTTGTTTCATAGAAATATAAAATTTAATGACATAGATATGGATATAAGAAAAGAAATCTATAGATTTGAAGAATACTTGACTTAATTAAATAAAAAATGAGCATAAAATTATTTGGACACAGAGTGTTACTCAATCGTCCTAAGAGAGAAGAAAGACTTATCCAACTTACACCAGAGATGGAAGAGGAAATGAACATGAAAGAACTAATAGGTTTAAAGCACTTAGAAGTCCATATTGTTGGAGAAGAAGTAACCAACGTAAAAGTAGGCGATGTAGTGTACGTAAACCTAATGTATCTTCAATCTGCTGAACTAGTAGAAGTAGATGGTGCAGAAAGAATCATGGTAAGAGATAGCGATATCGCTTTCACTTGGTAATCAATTAAAAATAAAAATATGTTATTCTATTACACAGAAAGAGAAAAAATCGAGAGCGGAGAAGAGATGGAACTTATCATTAAGAAAGGTTACTCCTTCGAACTCAGTAAGGTTTTAATGACCTACCCTACAGATGATGGCTTAGCTATTGTTCTAGAAGGAAGTGCTGACAAACTTAACCCTGTAGACTATCAATATAAAATTGATCCTACTACTAAGCAAAAAGTTCCAGTAAAAATTACTAAATTTGAAACCACCAGTGAGCCTATAGTATTAGAGTTGAAGTCAAAAGAAGAAATTCTTGCTTTCTTTAGCCTAACAGGAGGACCACAGGAGGTTAAGTAGTTTTAGTAATTTTAGTTTTTAGTTTTTAGTTTTTAGTTTATTTAGTTTTTTTAACCAACCAGGAGGGGGAATCAAAAGTTCCCCTTTCTTTATTTTTTTAATCTATTATATTTGTAATAACAATTACTGTGCAGTAATCTGTACCTTCCATATCTAATGGCTAATAATCCCTTATCCCAAGCAGAATTACAGGCATATGCACAGACTTCAGTAGGTGGAATAGTATTGTTACCTTCTGGCTATGTTTTTGCTACACCTGTAAGTGGTAATGGTCCCTTAGCTTATCGTTTATTTGATGCAGGATACATTACTATTGGTACGATTAACGTCAATAGATTAGGTTCAGGTTCTTCAGGAACAGGAACTAAGTTCTTAGCAGATGATAGTACTTGGAAAACAGTAAGCGGAGGAGGGGGAGGAGTTACTTCTTTTAACACAAGGACAGGAGTTGTTGTCCTTAACTCTTCAGATGTAACTACAGCCTTAGGTTTTACCCCACCTACTACTATTAATGCTTTAAACGATGTAACTACTCCTACCCCTTCAGATGGACAGTTGCTTAGGTTTAACTCAGCTACTAGTCAATGGGAGAATTGGAGTCCTAGTTTTAACGCTTTTAAGATAGACTACGATTACAATCTATCAGGAGCCAAGAACGGAAGTAATACTAACTTTAATACTAGTTCTAACTTTGTCTCTGGTACTACAAGAGTATTCTTAAACGGACAAAGGTTAACTAGAGGAGCAGGTTATGATTATGTAGAAGCAGGAGTAAGTCAAGTAAGCCTTGTATATGCCCCTGTACCTTCTGATCAACTAATTGTAGAATATCAAATAATCTAATAGAAAAAACTAAAGAACTAAATAACTAAATATAATGGCATTAACTAAAATTAAAAAGTCGCAACTGGATGCGTTAACTATCATAAACAGTGATATTGATGCATCCGCAGCCATAGCAAGTTCGAAACTTGCAGATGGAGCTAACTTTGTTAAAAAAGATGGATCAGTAGCTTTTACAGCAGATCAGTCTTTGGGAGGATTCAAAGTAACTAACGTAGGAACTCCTACTTCTAACTCAGACGCAGCTACCAAAGCTTACGTAGATTCAGTTGCTCAAGGTTTGAGTACTAAAACTGCAGTAAGAGTAGCAACAACTGCTAACATTACTTTAAGTGGAACACAAACTATTGATGGTGTTTCTGTTATTGCAGGTGACCGTGTTCTTGTAAAGAACCAAAGTACACAATCTCAGAATGGAGTTTATGATGTAGCTGCAGGTGCATGGAGTCGTTCTACAGACTCAGATGCAGGAACAGAACTAGTAAACGCTTTCTACTTTGTACAACAAGGTGCAACACTTCAAGCAACAGGTTGGGTACAAAGTACTCCAGGGCCTATTACTTTAGGTACTACTAATATTGTATTTTCTCAATTCTCAGGAGCAGCTGACTTTCAAGCAGGAGCAGGTTTAACTAAAACAGGTCTTACTTTTGACATAGGTACAGCTTCTTCTGCCCGTATTGTTGTTAACGCAGATAACATTGACTTAGCAACTACTGGTGTAAGTGCAGGTACCTTTACTAAAGTTACTCTTGATACTTACGGTAGAGCTACTGCTGCTACTTCTGCTACTACTTCTGATATTGCTGAAGGTTCTAACCTTTATTACTTAGATGCTAGAGCACAGGCAGCTGTTACAGGAGGTGCTTCTTCTATTGTTACTTCTAACTTGACTGCAAGCAGAGCTTTGGTTTCTGATGGTAGTGGTAAAGTAGGAGTAAGTGCAATTACTTCTACAGAATTAAGTTACCTAACAGGTGTTAGTTCAGCTATTCAATCTCAGTTAAATACTAAGCAACCTTTAGATGCTACTTTAACTGCATTGGCTGGAGCTGTTACTGCTCCTGATACAATGATCTACTTCACTGGATTAGATACAACAGCTGTTATTAGTTTGACTTCTTTTGGTCGTACTTTAATCGCTTCTGCTGACTCTAGTGCTGCTCGTACCTCTTTAGGTCTGGCTATTGGAACTGATGTTCAAGCGTATGATCCCGATTTAGGTGCAATTGCAACTTTAAGTGGAACAACAGGTTTCTTGAAAAAGAATGCTGCTAACACTTGGTCACTTGATACTAACACTTACTTAACAGGTAACCAAACTATTACATTGTCTGGTGACGTTACAGGTACAGGAGCTACAGGTATTGCAGTTACTCTTGCAAACTCAGGTGTAACTTCAGGTACTTATGGTAGTGCAACTCAAGTTCCTGTATTTACAGTAGATGCTAAAGGTCGTGTTACGGGTGTAACTAATACTTCAATCAACTTAATCAGTGCTTTAAGTGGACTTAGTGATGTAACTATTACAACTCCTGCGGATGGACAATTACTTCGTTATAGTGGTGGTGGAACAAACAAGTGGGTAAACTTTACGCCTAACTACATTACCGCTAACCAGACTATTACTATTAGTGGAGATGCTACAGGTTCAGGAAGTACTTCAATTGCTTTAACTTTAACAAGTGTTGGAACTGCAGGTACTTATACTAAGGTTACTACAGATGCAAAAGGTAGAGTTACTAGTGGTACTACTTTAAGCGTAGGTGATCTTCCTTCAGGAACTTTAAACATCTCTAACTTTGCTACAAGAGAAACACCTACTCCTTTACCTAATGGTGTAGCTACTGTATTTACTGTTACAGGTGCTTGTGTTGCAGGAGCTGAACATGTTTACTTGAATGGTGTATTGATGGAGCCTGGTGTAGGTAATGATTACACAGTAGGTAGTTTATCTCCTTTCACCATTACTATGTTGTTTACTCCTACTTCTACGGATAAACTTCGTATCTCTTATATTAAACCTTAATTGATTTTAATATTTAAACTTTAAATATGGCTAGAACTCAGATTGGTGGTTCCCTTATTGAAAATTCCTCTGTGGGTAGAAGCGACATAAACGTTTCTACCTCTGGAGAGGCTTTGATTACTAAACTTATAGTTAGTTCTCCTTTAACCATTAGTAGCACAGGTGCTAACTCTGGTACTGGAGATGTAACTATAGGCTTTAGCTCAGCAAACTTCGTTACAAGCTTTAACACAAGAACAGGTGCTATTACCTTAACAGGTACTGATGTTACTAATGCTCTTGGTTATACTCCTGTAAGTGGAGATCAGTACTTAGGTACTGTTACTTCTATCACAGCAGGAACAGGATTAAACGGAGGAACAATAACAGCAAGTGGAACCATCTCTCTAGCCAATACTGCAGTTACTGCAGGCTCTTACACAAATTCTAACATTACAGTAGATGCTCAAGGTAGAATTACTGCTGCTTCTAATGGAAGTGGTGGAGGTGGTGGGGGTTCAACTACTGTAGTAGTAAATGGAATGTCTAGTAATACTGTTCTGTATCAATCTGCTACTCAATTCTTTGTAGGTTTACTTAAAATAGAGTACTACGCTGTTAATAACGTAACTCAAGACAAACAAGAAGCAGGTGTGTATGTAGCGACTTTTAATAATGCAGCTACTCCTCAATCTAGTATAAGCCAGGCAGGTGTAACAACAATAGGAGGGGGAGTGATTCTGAATTTTACTTCAGGATTTGTAGGAGGAAGTGTTCCTACTGTCTATGTAGACAACAATAATATAGATTCTTACTCTGTAGTATTTAAAGTTACGCAGATTTAAAGTTTTAGCAGTCTTGGGTATTCTAATCCATCTGCTATAACCACATCCATTCCTAGTATGCTTTCTATTGTAACATCTTCTTCGTCTTCTACACCCATTTCTTTCAGTATCTCTTCAAACTGATCCTCTGTGATTAGTATTACGTTAGGTCTTACTCCTAGCCCATCTTTTTCTGAGTCTAAGTAAAACTTATTTTTTAATTTATCTATATCTGCTAGGGTAATCATAACTTTTTTATTTTTATTTAAAGCGAATATAAAACGAATATATTAAATCCGTATCTTTTTCTACTAAATCAAATGAAACTCCTGGATATCCTGGACCAAAGTTGTTCATTATCCACTTAGAAGAGCCATACATAGAAAGAACATTACGGTATCTAAACTTATAGACTTGTTGCATACTCTCTGTATGTAAATCTCCTTTTACTATCGAAATATTTTTATTCTCTCCTAGACCGTGATGATCTATATATTTATTAAGGAAATTTTCTGCTTTTTCTGTTAAGAAAAGGGGAAGACCATGCTTAAGATCTTCAGAATCTTTTCCATGAGTAAAGATAAACGTGTGTTTGCCATAATCAAAGTGTTCTAAAAACTTCTCCATTATCGTTACTTTGATAAAAGGATAAGCTGTATTTAAATAAAGAGTGAGTGCTTGATTTGTAATATAACCAAAGGAACCTGAGTGGTTGTCCTCTGTCTGCATAATTGCATGAATGTTATTTGCAAGATTCTTTTCTTGCAATTCATCAAAGAATCTTTTGTGAGCATAAAGGTAAGTCATAAAAGACTCCTTGTTGTTCATGTTTTGAGGTAGTTGGTGTCCTCCTCTAGTAGTTAATCCACTCCAACCATCTAACGAATCTCCTAAATCACAGATAAAAAGATCTTCTAGTCTTCCATAGATCTTTACTTGCTTCTCTATCTCTTCTAATACTCTCATCATTCTTACTTCGAAGATGTCTTCGTTGTAGTCGTTGTTGAAAATAGAGTTAGGATGAGTAAGCGCTCCTACATGCTTGTCACTCATATAAACAAATAAAGCTCTTTTAGAGGCCACAGGGACCTTCTTAGGAGTAGGGCAAGGACTTATGTTAGATTCTAAGAAAACCTCTCTCAGGACGTTCTCTATGTCTTGAGGAAGACTATCCTCAGGCTTTATAGAAGCAAATAAGGCTGACACTAGCCAACCTGATTGTTTTTCTTTACTCCAATACTGTACTAATCTCCACTTAGTAGTATCTATTTTGTGGATCTGTATGATCTCTTCAGCAGATCTAGGTTGCTCAGAGACTAGTTTAGATACTTCTAGAGTGCCTTTATCTAAGTTCTCATCGTAAGTTCCTACTATCTGAGTAGGTTGGATAAGTGTAGGTATTAAAGGTTTGTTCCCACCTAACTTTAACATAGCAGTTCTTTTCAAATCTCGAACTCTCTTACCTCTCAACTCAAAGTTACACTCTGGCTGGTAGTTAAAACGAATAGCAACTTGAATAGCTGTTTCTGTTGTGTTTGGATTATCCATATAATATTGGATAATCTGCTTAGAGATTGGCATCATAGGCTTTAGAGTATATACCCTATGGTTAACAAAGCTATAACAATTAATCCACCTTTCAAAACATTTTTAAGTGTTTTAATAGTTTCTGACTGAGATCTAACTTTAGTATCTAAGCGAACTATCTCTACTTTAGCGGTATCTAGAGCTAATCTAAAGTTAGGAATAATAGAATCTTTATATAAAGATAACTGTACACTGTCAGTCTTAACAATTTTTTTAAGACTAACTACTCTCTCACGTGCTTGAATTCCCTTAAGGAACTCGTTATTCAACTCCTTTAGCGGTAAGCTGTCTAGAGATTGTGAGTAGATACTTTGTGCCATCAATGTCAGGCATAGTGTCAATAGCGATTTGAATGGTGTCATACTTTAAAGTGATTTTTTCGTAAGTTCTATACTCTTCGTGTTTGATATGCTCTAAGGAGTCTATCTTTTCAAAGTAAGTATCATTTGCTTTATCAATAGAATCTATAAAAGAGATTACTTGATTGGTGTCTTGTTCTTGTACGTACTCATACCTGTATAAAAGGTAGACAATAGCAAAGAAGAAGATAAAGTTAAGTTTAATGGATAGGTTTTTCATAAGAAAGAAGGGGGCTATTAACCCCCTTAATTAGTTTAAGCCCAAGGCAAAGGAGTAACTACAGGTTCTACTGCAGGACTCTTTTGGTTTTCAATGTTTTCTTCGATATGAGAATATATGGGAGCAAGACCTTCTTCACCCAACTCTTCTTTAATCCACTCTACTACGATTGCTTCAGTTAAGTTAGCGTAAGGAACAAACTCAGCTCCTTCTTTTACGGTAAACATTTGACTTCCGTTTACGGTGTTAGTAAATTCTCCATCTACGCCTTCTACTTCGAATACAGCAGTTACTACGTAGTCTTCCAAACCTTCCACTGTTTTAGTGTAGAGATTAGTGATTGTCCAATTGTAAGTTGTCATGATTTATTTTTGTTTATATGATAATTAAGCAGAGAGAACGCTTACGGAATCTTCTCCTGTAACCTCTTCAATTTTAGCTTTACACTTCTCATGAATAGTAGTAGCCAAAGAAGCACCCCAGAACTCTTCTGAAGTTAACTCTGTCTGTACTTGATTAGGTAAAGAAGATACATTTAAGGGAGACTTTCCAGCCACCCAGTCAGCCTCTGATTTGTAGTAAGACAAGTTTACCCAATTAGAATTAGGAGCAAGAATGAAAATGTTTAAATAACCAAAGGCATTTGATACCTCAAATCCTTCATCGGTTGTAATTGTTGTGTTTATTGATAGTGCCATAATTTTATATTTTATATTTTTATATTTTAATTAATTAAATTGTAGCTTGATGCATACCCATCATTGTCATTTCTAGAGAAAGCGTTGCTACAAAAACAATTTGTCCTCCTCCAGTCCATGTTGGGGGAGTAAAACTAACAAGAATTTCATTAGATGCTCCAATAGCAAAATTAACTGTTGTAGTCGATAAAGAAGCATCTGAAAAAGTACTTATTTGTTGAGGAGCACCTATCAGTGTTCTTGCTGAACCCATTCTTCTACGAATACCTAAATTATAAGTACTCATAAAAATATCATTATTTGCAATAGTTGTAATACTAGCAGATTTAGCTCTAACACCAATTACAACTTTTGCTGTTATAAGCATTTGATATGGGACAATAGAATCTCCATTTTGATTTTCTGGTAAAATTAATTGACCATTTTCTAGAGTGAATGTGTATGTTCCTCCACTGTTTACTGCTGCTGTAGCTAGTGGTATTGCTATAATACTATAGACATGGGCTCCATTATATATAGCTGTACCTGAAGATACTGAAAACTGTCCCAATAAAGAAGCTGCTGCATTATTACCAACTGCAATACTTCCTTTACCATAAGCTCTATTATTAAGACCTAGTGATATAGAGCCTTCTCCAGAACTATATGTATATGAACCCATAGCTACACTACTTATTCCAGTAGCTTGAACACCAGTACCTGTTGCAAAACATTGTCCACCTGATGCTAAAGCACTTTGACCAAATGCAAAAGAATGTGATCCACTAGCATTAGCATAATAACCAGCTGCCATAGAATAGATAGCAGCATTACTATTTATACCGAATGCAACAGAACCACTATCAATTGAAGTACAGTTTAGACCTCCAGTAATACTATATCGTCCACTACTAACATTACCCTGCCCACCTACTACAGTTGCATGAGTGTTGGTTGATGCTGTATTAGACTGACCTCCTGAAACTACGCTATGTGCTGATGATACAGTATTGCCTTGTCCACCAGATATTACCGTTTGATTCGCAGATAGAGTATTTTGATAACCACCAACTATTAATCCACCCTCTGAAGCCCCATTAATGTTGTTTCCATAACCACCTCCAACAAAAGTATTTCGAGTTGATACATTAGATATTTGATTACTATCTCCACCAACAATAACTTTATTTTGGTAACTTGAACCAACTGAACCATTTATATAATTATTAACCCCACCAACAATAACTGAAACTGGGGCTAAATTTCTATTATTTTGCCCACTACCTATAAAACTATATTCTCCTGATGCAACATCAGTTGCAGCACTCCTTACCATCTGCAAATCTACAGCACCATTACCCCTAGCATTACCACCAGCTACTGTACCGTCTTCTTGTCCTAGTATAAATTTATTTCCCATATCTTTAGTTTATTAATAAGCCACTTCCACTAATTCTACTTTAGCTACACAACGGAATGTTGTAGCACTGGCTGTAGTTGGGGCTTTAAATGTTATTTGTAAGTCTTGTGATGCACCCGCAGCAAATGTAAATGCAGCAGTTGCCATGTTTGTATCATATATAATATTACCAGCATTAACTCCTACTACAGAACTAGTGCCGCCTACTCGCTTAAATAGAAGAGTAAACTCTCCCATATAAGAATCTCCTAATACTAAAGTACCACCTGCAACACTAACAAATGCTGTAGCTACTACTTTAACAGCCCATAGTCTGTTGTTTCCACTTGGAATGATTAAGTTAGTTGTACCTGTTCCGTCAAGAGAAAGTACAGTAGTTGCAGCAGAGTTAAGAGTTGCTGCTCTATTTGCAGTTAATAAGGATTGCTGACAAAAACCTCTTTCAGAGGGAAATGTAAATGCAGTTCCACTAAAAGCAACTTGACCTTGTAAATTGGTTTGTGTTACATATCCTTGAGCCAAACTATAACTTGATAAGGCATTATTTCCTGTACCTGACAATGCCGTACTATATGCACCTTGAGCAGTACTTGCTGTACCTCCTAAACAAATAGAATTTTGACCCGAGGCTTGGGCAGATTCCCCAAATGCAAAACTTCTACTACCCGAAGCAATTGCATTTTGTCCACCAGCAACACTATAAAGTCCACTTGCAGTATTACTCTGACCACCCACTACCGTAGCGTGTGTATTTGTAGATGCTGTGTTTGATTGTCCGCCTGAGACGGTTGAGTATGAAGATGAGGCTACATTTGAATCACCCCCACCTATTGTTGGTACAAATAATCCAGTTGCAAAATTATATTGGCCTCCCGCAACAGTTGGAGCAACAGTACCACTTGCTTTGTTAGAATAACCACCACCAATAGTTGCATTATTACCACTTGCCACATTTGCAGCGTTATTCCTTCCCATTTGTAAATCGACCGCATTAGTCCCCCTTGCATTTCCAGCAGTAAAAGTTCCATCGGGTATTTGAGCCACCAAAGCACCTGTACCATTAGGAGCGATTACTAAGTTAGCGTTGGTAGTAGTTGCTTGGATTATAGAGGAAACTTGTGTAGTTACAGAAGAGTCTGACCTAATACCTAATCTAAGTGTAGATAGTTGAATAGCACTATTGTTACCTACGAAGTCTGTTACTGTTTGTAAAGTAAGATTTAAAGGAAGAGCTGTCATAAGCATACCATCTGGTGAACCAGGAGGCTTAGGGCAACATGTAGGGTTGTTTAAAACTCCTACTATAAAGTTCTCTAAAGAGATTCCACTAACATCTCCTGTTGTAGTAGAGGCTTTTATGTATGTTCCTGGCTTAAGATATAGATCTGTATTTTTCATTTAGGTTTAATTTAAGTTAATTTAAGTTAATTTATTTTTCGTTGTCGTGTTTGAACTTGTGTTTATCTATCTTCTCTAAGATCTGAGAGAGTACACTGTTGTCTATGATTCCTACTGTGTGAGCATTCTTAAGCGCACTTATCAACTGAAAAACAATAAAGGGAGCACATAAAGTTTCGCTTAGCCAAAAAGTGCCTTCAAACCCCTTCTCAATCATCAAGACACCCGTAAGTATAAGTACCCAAGCAAACAAAGTCTGAAGTACCTTAAGTGCTTTTCTAGTCTGAAAACCAATCTTCTTAGTTCCTGCCCATACTCCAAAGAAGCCATCTATAAAAATAACAGCAACTACCGCTAAGTACTGTTCAGCATTTGCTGCTCCTAGATTAAGGAAGTAAGTTCCTAAGAAAGCTAGGACAGTAGTTGCCGAGTAAAGTAAGAAAGAGGTTTTCACGATATGTTTACAAAAATAGTTTATTTTAAATTTAAATCAAGTTGATTTTACATTGTTACCCAACTAGTTCCATCAAAGAAACAAGGCCTTTTTAGAGTAGAGTCGTAAACCATCAATCCTTCCGCAGGAGAAGCAATAGCGTTCTTCTGTATTGTAGTAACTCTTGGTGGTAGGAAACCTTTTGTTGTACTTGTAACATCTAGAATAGCACTAGGAGCGGGTGATGAGTTATTAATACCTACATTATTAGTAGTAATAGTTCCATTATGTTCTTGAATAGTGAGTAACTCTAGGGTGTTATTTGCTACTACAAAAGATATTGTATTATCATTTCCTCCACTATACTTTCTGCTATTTAAAATTGAAGCTCCAGAACTCCATACTATACCTCCTCTTGTTCCTCCTCCTGGAAAACTTGCGTTAAATGTTAAGTCATATCTAACCCCACTACCTGCATTACCTATTGTTAGATTACCTTGACTTCTTGTTGTACCATTAACGTCAAGCTTATATCCTGAATCTGTTGTTGTATTAATCAAGACGTTTGTAGTGTCTTGAGTAATCATAAACTTAGTATCTGATAACTGAGGAGGGTTATTTGTGCTTCCTCCCCCTAAGGGAACTATTGCAATTCTAAAATCTGCATAACCACTTCCACCGTTAGGTTTACTTAAAATAGCTACACGAGTCTCACTAAATCTAAAATAGATACCATTAGTAATACTACTAGGTTGGTTTCCTGATAGATACAAACCATTTCCAGAACTAAGAGCAGTTTGATCTAAAGTAAAAGTTTTGTAAAAAGTAGTTCCAGCAGTTCGGAATAAAGCGTTTGCATTTGATGTAGTCGCTACTGCACTATCTCCACTAGCTAGTGATATATAAAGATCCCCTTCTCCACTAGCGCCCATTGCATTTGCAATAAGTTTTACTTGTTCTCCACTTCCTCCAAAGCCAAAAGATATATCATGTCTTCCTTGGTTTGTTGTAGGAGATTGGAAGTACATCTTATTAAGCAATCCTCTGGTTTTAATATTGTAGTTATTAACTCCAGTAAAAGCGCCATTTGTAAAAGTTGGGTTAATATCTAAAGCAACTAAGCTATCGTTATTAGCAGCAGCTACTAAGGTATTTTTAATATTTAATCCATAAGCTGTATTTGGAGATGCAGGAATACTATTTGCAGTAACAGAACCAGACATAATAGTAGCTCCATCTACATGAAGCATAGTACCATTAGTCATGATAAAAGCACTTCCTGAATTACTAATAATAGCACGTTCAGCATATAGTCCTATAGATTTGTAAGTAGAGTTTACTACTCCATCTGCATCTGTAAAAGGATCTACTAATGGAGAAATTGTTTTTCTAGCTGCTATACCTACACCTAATGGTGTACCTGAACCAGCACCTAAAATACTTATAGCATTAATACCTACTGCACTAGAAGCACTGATAGCAGTTGCTCCGTGATGTCCAACATTAGATACAGACATAGTAGTTGCTCCTGCTGTATAAGAAGTAACTGTTACAAACCCACTATTACCGCCTAGTCTAGCTGTACCGTTAACATCTAATTTATAACCGCTATCTGTTGTTGTTCCTATTAATACGTTTCCACTAGTTGTTCCTAATAGAACGTTACCAGTTACTGTTTCAATCGCACGATGAGTAAAACCAACAGTACCTGTTAACGTAGGATTGTAATAGAATCCACGTTGTAGGGTAGTACCAGCTGTGGTATTTATTACCCCGTCGATATTAATATGGTTTAAAGTAACATTACCTGTAGAAGTAGATAGACCAATAGGAATTGACAATACGTTACCTACACTTGTACTTCCTGCGCCAGCGTTTGTAAATGAAGATCCATTACCACTTAATATTAAGTTAGAGTTTGTAATATTGTTAGGAGAGAAAGAAGTATTGATAAAATTAAAGTTTTGACTTCCTGCTCTTAGAGTATCGTTCATTATCTGAACATAACTTGCTCCTTGTAACTGTAGTTGACCCCAAGCAGAAAACAATGTACCACTATTTCCATCCATGTACATATTACCTGTACTATAGACTCTGCTTCCTCCAAATACATATAAATCATCTCTAACAGTTAAAGCTGCAGTACCAGAACTATTTTGAACAAGTAGTGAAGTAGTAGCAGAGGTAGATCCACTTCCCTTAACTTGAAGTTTTGCAGTTGCCATATCTGCACCCGCTGCTCCAATCCAAGCTCCTATATTATTTAAGACAATGTGAGTTCCTGTACCATCTCCAAAAGACGAAGAACCAAGACCTACCTGTGTATTTCCAGTCCAAAGATATCCATATTGAGCATATTGTGACTTAAACCTAATAACGTCTGTTTGATTTGGAGATCTTACCTCAAAGGCTACAGAAGGAGCATTAGTACCTATACCTACTCTAGTAGTACTCATGTATAGAGGAGAAGCATTGCCTAAGCCATCTGTTACGTTTTTAGTAGTAGTGGTTAGGATAGTATTGTCTTCCAGTTTTAAGAGTGACTGGTAGGTATCTTTTATTTTTGTATTGAATAAGGTTGCCATTTTGCTTGTTTAATTTACATTGGTGAATGATTGAATTTAACCCACGCACCTCCTTGATAAGCACAAAGGTGGTCAATAGTGGTGTTGTACGCTACCAAGCCGTTAACTGGAGAAGCGATTGCTCTGATTTGAGCATCTGTCATACGTGGTGGTAACATTCCTTGTGTTGTACTATTAGCTTGTAGGATAGCACATGGGTTTGCATTTGTTCCATTTGTTGCTTGACCTACTCTTACATCACCACCTGCACAAGAGAAGTAAGCAGCATACCAACTTGGAGAGATAGAAGGTAATCCTGCTCTAAAAGCAGATGATACATCAGTATCTAAGAAAGTACCTGTATTACCTGAACTAAAGTAACCAAAATCAGTACGGTAGTTATTTAACGTCTTTATAGCATAGTTACCAGAAGAATTATTTGCTCTAAGTAATGTTGTAGAACTAGTGTTGTTTCCGTTGATAATTACGGAAGCATCGTCTAATACTTGTAAGGTGTTGTTGCTTGAACTATTCTGAACCAATAAAGAAGTAGTGGCACTTGTGCTTCCTGATCCTTTAACATATAATCTTGCTAAGGTTGAGTCATAAAATCCAACAGCTAAGTTTGCATTTTGACCTGCATTACCATTTCCACTATTGATGTTAAAAGTATTATTTCTCAATACAGTTCCGTTATCGTCTATACGAAGCATTACATGACCTGGTCCTGCACTGCCTGTTAAGTCGATACGCTGAGCCCTTATTGCACCATCAACATTTAATCTCCAACCCGTATAAATAGTTCCAATACCTACAAGACCACTTGTAGTACCAAACAATACATCTCCTGTTACTGTTTCAATGGCTCTGTGTTGTGCTACTTGTAAATTAGTAATTGTAGGGTTGTAATATATACCACGAGCAATTGCGTTAGTGGTTGTGTTTGCATTAAAGTTGTATACAGGAGCAATTCTTAAATTAGCAAATTGAAATGAAGTTTGATTTTGATAAGTTCCGCCTAAATTTACCATCACGGAATTAACATTTGTTGAACCTTGTGCATTATTAAAATCAAATGAAAATGCAGTTCCATCGTTGTTTGCACCATAAAAACCAAGAACCCCACCCCCATAACGATAAATACTTTGGGGAGATTGAAATTGGGTATTTCCAATAATTGCTTGTATTCCCGTATTCCCTACAATAGTAAGTGAATTAGTTGTAGAACCACTAATACCAATTGTACAACTACCATCGTCAAGAACTGATAGTAGTTGTTGTCCACTAGAGTTCTGAACTAATAAAGATGTGGTTGCTGAAGTTGAGCCACTTCCTCTGATTAAAAGTCTTTGAGATGGATTTACAAAATCTGTTAATGTAGTGCCTATTGCTAAATTTTTATCAATAGAAACATTATAATTAGTAAACTTCCAAGCACCATAACTATTATTGCTATTTACTGTTAGTAGTTCATTAGCTGTTGTTATATAATGTGAACTATATATACTACCGCCATTATAAAAGGTTAAACCTCCATTATTTAAAATTCTAACATTACCTACTACATCTAAAGTACTTGTAGGAGAACTCGTTCCTATGCCTAATCTATTATTTACGTTATCCCAATAGAGAGCACTAGCAGATGTACTACCTATTCTTACTTGGGTAGTGCTCATATACAAGGGAGAGGCATTACCTAATCCGTCTGTTATGTTCTTAGAGGTTGTAGTTAAGATAGTGTTGTCCTCCAACTTAAGCAAAGATTGGTAGGTGTCTTTTATCTTAGTATTAAAGAGTGTTGCCATTGTGTTTTAGATAAAGGGATTAGGGGTAGGTTTAGCTATGAACTCTCCGTAAGAGAGATCTTTTACCCAAGCGAATTCTTCGCTTAAGCAATCTTGTGATTCTTGATAGAAGATACACCATCTGTCCTCACTGTCTTGTACAGGATTAAAGTAACAGTTAGGTCTGTACTCTTTTCCTTTTAAAGTATTTGCTTCTTCTTCTGTTAGAAAGAAAGCAGAATCAAAAGGAATTACGTTTAAGGTTATATCTGACATGATTATTTTATTTTAAATTAAACTTGGCGAGCCATTGAAGTTTGGAATTGCTGAACAATAGTATAAAGAGCTGCTGCTTCTGCATCAGTTAAGCCTTCCCCGATTGAAGAGAAAGCGTTTTCTCTATCTGAAAATTGTATTGCGGTACTGATTGAAATATTATTATTAGCTGCTAAATATATATTTCCGTTTGTTTTATTATTGGAATTTGACGTTAAAGAAGTTTTCGTATTATTGATAAATACATTTTTTGCAGTTGATGAATTTCTGATGCCCAATCTAAAACCTCTTGAATCTGTTGTAGCTACTGTTGCTTGGTCATCCTCGTGTAATCTTGTATACTGCAAATTCCCTAATCTTGTAAAAATATTAACTCCTTGGCTTCCTGTGTTATATAAACCTAAATCCACTTTAGTACCATCGCTATTTGTTCTTAAATAAACTGAGAAATGTATATCGTTCAAATTCAATGATGTATTATCATTTAAGTTTGTATCCATATAAGCATTTGTACCATTAGGTTTAGCTCCTGTAGGAGTGAATGTCCATGTTCCAAATATCTTAAGTCTAAATGCTGCGTCAGTATCTTGAGGATCTTTTAAGTTATACTTATAAGCTGCTGCAAATTGTTCTTGTGCATTAATAGTTACTTGATAGTCTGTTAAGTTTCCTAACTCTACTTGGGGATGCCAAATGTATATACCATTAGTAGTGTCTGAAATGTTACGTATATAAATAGAACCTCCTGCATCAAAAGTAGTTGTATTTGTTACCCTCTGCCAAGTTCCTGTAGCTGTTAAGGAAGCATTACCTAAAGTAGAACTTCCACTTCCTAATATAAAAGTTACGTTTGCTCCTGAAACAGACTTAACCCAAATAGACTGAGTGTAAGTTGTTGAGGCTTCTGTAAAGGTCTGACCAGCAAATAGTCCTGGACCTGTACTACTGTTTCTATACTTATATGCAGTTGTTCCTCCTAAAGGATCTGTGAAGCCACTTGTAAGAACTCCCGATTCTAACGACCATCCTGAGAAGGTGTCTGTGTTGTTAAGCAAGTTTCTCTGTTCGCTTACAAACGGATAGATTGCTTTCATCTTATTCCATAGCCCTTGGTTCTTGAGAGCTATTACAAGATTGTTTACATAGTTTTGTTTGTTGGGATCAATGATACCTGTAGCACTTAGGAAAGCTGCTGTATTAGAGTCAGTAACGTAGTTATCATTCCACCAATCATCTGCCTTATTCCATAGAACATCTGGTCTCTCCCATAGAACAGACGTAGAAAAGCCATCAGCTAGGCGCCTAGTATCAAGTTTTAAATCCCACATAGAGAGTTAAATTAAGCGTAAACTAGAACTGTGCCTGAGGCTAAAGTAATTTTTCCGAAAAGTTTTCCGTAAGGAGGGGTAAGAAGCATACCCTTAGTAACTGTGAAAGCATTTATACCTAATGCAGTTACTTTATTTACTCCTGGCTCACTTACAAATTCCAATACAGAGATAACTGCATCTTCGTTTACTACAAGTGATTCAAAGCTTCCTGTGTATGTAGTAGAGACTCCTATTGAGCCTCCCATACCTGCGCTTCTAGAAGTAGCATTGTTAACTAAAACTAATTCATCTTTTACTTGACGAATTCTTTTAGCTTGTTCTTTAAGCAAATCATTATTTTCCATAATTGTATAGTCTTATTTTAAGTTTAATTATCGGTACAGTACTAAAGTACTCGGCTGTTAAGCCCGTAGTACAAATTTAGTTTAATTAAAAATAAAGTCAAGAGATCTACCTGCGTAGAAGTTCTTGTTGAATATCAGATAGTTCAGATCTTTTTTCTTTGATTTTATCTTTCTTTGCTTCTAGGTCTTCTATTTGAGAATTCAGTGAAGCTTTAGTATCAGAATCTTCTATATAGTCTATTTGCCTTCTCATAGATTTAATCTGTTTGTCTATAGAACTAATGTCACTTTTAGAACCTTTTAACTCAGAATCTAAAGTCTCAATAAACCAACGAGGGTTTCTAGATTCATACTTACGATAAATAAATTCTGGATTAGTTGCATAGTTTGCAGACACACTTAAACCAAACAACTTCTCTAATCTAGCAAACAATTCATACTGACCTTTCAATGTAGGATCTGGCTTATATCTTTTAGGGTTAAGAATCTTACCTGTTCTACTTCTTTCAATGTATTCATCAAACATGTTTACATCATCCATAGGATTTACAAATGCTACAGTAAGTTTCATTGCATCCATTGCTCCTTGAATAGGAAGAATTAAGTTCTTCTCTAAGTAAAACTCTCCTATACTCTTACCGTCTACATTATTAATAACACGAGAGTGTACTATAGCAGCAGTTCCAAATATAGGGTTAAGTGTATTTAATTCATCCTCAATCAACAATAAGTTATAAAGCAAGAAGTAAGCACCCCAAACATCTTCATCATCATCATCATCTGAATACACTAAAGCATTCAAAGCAATCATAATTCCAGTACTAACACTTAAAACAAGCATGTCATAAATAGCAGCCATTGACTCAGACTTCTCTTGAGGAGTCATTAGATTATTCAATGCAGCAAAAGAAAATCTATTTTGAAACAATATTTTAATTGCTTGAGCTAAAGTTCTGAAATAACCTTGGTGTTCCATACCTGCTCCATAAGACATCCTACGTGTAGCAAATCTTCTTACAAACTGATAAGTAAACCAACCTTTCATGTAGCCAATCCAACGACCTAGTGTGTAACGAGAGTATTCTCCTTTATCCATTGCAGAGTATGCTCCATGAATTAAAGCGTTAACTGCATTTACTTTTTGTCTAAATGCTGTCTCAGTGCCTACAAAATTCTCTATGTCTTTGATGTTAGGATCTGGTTTCATTACACCGTTCTCTATTACGTAAGCATCCATGATAGATTTAAATGTACCATCATTCATCTCAATAGAAAACTGCTTAGACATAGCTTCAGCTACACCACTACGCATTTCAAATTCACCAAAGGTTCTAACAAAAGAAAGCATATAAAGAGGATTGTATCTTCTACTTGCTTTTTCTAGTTCACTTGCATATACTCTTTTACCTGATTCAGTTAAGTGATCTTCAACCATAATGTTAAAGTATCTCATCTTCTGAATGTAAGGAGAGTCCACACCATCTTCTACATAAGACCTAAACAAATCTGCTAAGTGTTTAGCGTTGTTAGCCATAGCAACTGTTACATCTTTCTTACTTATATCGTAAGTTTTAAGTTGTTCAAAGATGTTAATAGTACCTGCACCAAAGTTTTTCAAACTTGAAGGTAGACGAAGACTAAGTGCTAACTCTGCACCAACGCCTAATGATTTATCTAATGCCCATTCTACGGCTTTACCTGCTTTATTGTTAGTCCAAGTCTTTCTACTTTGACCTTGTAGTTTACGTTCAAACAAGTTAGTAACCATCTTCTGTACACGGCTACCAGGCATGTTCTCGTTTAGTACATCCTGTATACCGTATAAATAAGGAGCATTAGCATAGGCTTTCTTAAACCTAATTAAGTCTGTACCATACATAGCCAAGCTGTTAATAAAGTTAACACTCATTTTGTTTGCATCTATAGGAGAGTTATAACGTAAGAAAAGTCTACGATTTACTTTATTCATCATAGATCCTTCGTCATCTCTTACTAGGTCTTCATCGTTCTTAAAGGTAATATTATCCATAATATTACTTGCAGCACCTTTAATCTGAGCTCCTATTGTGCCAAAAGTCTTATTACCTAGAGACTCTAACCCCTCTTTCATTACAGAAGGAAGTTCTAAACCTTTCTTAAGGTTTCTAGGTGTACCTTTTTGCATCTCTCCATATATAGCTAAAATGTCTGTAAGAAGTGCTCTTTGTTCAGAATCTAATCTACTGTACTCAGGATTTTGATACTTACTCTTAGTAGGATTTAAAGCAACTCGCTTAGATCTTTTTGTTTGAGCTACAGTATCTTTCTTGTAAACAGGATTAATAGTAATAGTTTTCCAACGGAAAGCAGGTTCATTATAACTTATGTAATCTTTGTTAGTAGGTTCACTAGTCATCCAGTAAAACAAAGGTTCATCTACTTGAACATAAGTTTGAGCTACCTCGTTATAACGATAAACTTTCTTATGGTTCATTTTATGCCAATCAGTATCAACCAATGCTTCTCTTGCATCTTCTGTTAGTAATTGACCACTAGGATCTTGTGCATATCTAGTAGGGTTAGAAGCAGAAAGTTTAGCACGTAGTTCTGATATCTTAGAATTATAAACTTCTTCGTATGCAGGAGTGTAAACTTTTTCCTGAATATCTGACAACTCAGAGAACAAATCTCTTAGTCTTGCACGATCTTGTCTATCTAACTCAGTAGAAGCCAATTCTTTATATGCTTCTTTTGCATCTTCTAACTCTGTTTCAAGTTCTGCAATACGGATAGGAATGTTAACTTCTCTAACTACTCCATTCTCTTCTACAGTTACTGTGTCATTAGGAATCTTTGTACCATCATAAATGTTATCAGAATTCTTAAACCCTTTGAGTAAAGCAAACATTTCATCCCAGATTTCTGTAACAGGTCTAACAGAAGTATCACTAACCTTAGCTTGAATTGCTGAGATAGATTCTAAGATAGCTCGTCTCTCTGTGTAAAACTCAGGACTAATTTTTCTTACTGCATTGTTAGCTCTCCATATATCGTAATCTTTTTGTACTGCATTTAGTATAGCTTTCTTACCAGCAATTAATTCAGCAGACTGTTGAGTAGCTACAGCATCATCATACTCTAACTTAGATCTATCTAAGATAGATTTCTTTTTCTTTAACTGCGCATTGAATAAATTTTTGTTAGTTTCAGTCAACTCGTAATTGTAAAGTTCTGCAGCGTTCTTTTCTTTCTTCCATTCTTTAATACTTGCAGCAATTCTTAAACCTTTTTCATCTTTGAGTATTCCTCTTATATCTGTATCAGACTCTAAGCGATCTAACTGTAGTTTAAGATCTTCAAGTTTATCTAACTCTTCTTCGTTATTCTCTTCGTCTAAAGATGATGCTTGGATCTTCCTCATCTCTTCGATTATTGCTTCACGTGCATTTCTTGCTTCTTCACTAAGCAAATCTTGTATACGGTAGTAATCGTCAATAAAAGGTCTTTCTTCAAATTCGTTTTGTAAGTTGACTAAGTCATCTTCTTTCTTTTTAATCTGATCTTTTACTTCTGGAGTCTGATCTTTTTGATTCTTAAGAGTCTGAATTTCATGAATCAAAGTTATTTTATCGTTCTGATAACCTATCTCATCCATCTCCGTATTAAATACAAGAGTTTCTCTTTTTGTTAACTCCCCTTTTTTAATTTCTAGAATTGTTACCTTACGTATGTAAGGACCAAAGGTAGTTTGGAAATCTAAACCTGTTAAGTTTCTTCCTCCCTTTAGTTTGGTAATCTTCTCTAAGCGATCTCCTAACTGACGCATTTGTCTTTCTAAGCCAATAGATTCAGCGTTAGCCTCATCATACATCTTAGTTAGGAAAGAACCTACTGTACCAGTAATAATATTACCAGTCAAAGCAGCAGACTCTGTATAAAGACTGAATACATTAATATCTTTTAGTTTACCTGAAAAAGCTTTAGCAAGATTTTCTTCGGTTGCTAAGTCTTTCATCTTCTTTTGCTCAGCTGCAATCTTATTTTTAAGATTCTGAGCTAAAGTATTATTACCTGCAGATACAGCTGCTTCATAGTTCTTTTCAAACTGATCTATGTTAGCTTGTACTGATGCTCTAATAGCCTCAGTCTGTGGAGCAATCTCTTTAGCTAACTTTCTAGAAATAGCTTTAGTTGCTTTATTAAAGTAATCTTCAGTAAGTGAGTTAGCAAAAGCTTCAATGTTTCTAATCTGAGAAGTAAGAACAGTGCCTACGCCTGTATCCCCCATAATGTCAGTGTACTCACGCATCACTTGTTTAAAGTGTAATCCTAGCTCACGAGCATGATATGCTTGTCTAAAGATCTCTTCATCTGTATGTACTCCATTAGCAGACATACTGTCCATAGCTAACTGAAGTGAACGAAGGTACTTAGCTGTATCGTGGAAGTAAGTAACCAAAGAACTAAAAGCTTCTTTAGCTTCTCCTATAGAAATATTTTGTAAAGACTCTTCAGATTTATAAAGAAGAGGTAAGTTAATCTTTATGTTATTAGCCTCCATAAAGATTTTACGCCAGTCAATAAAGTCTCCTTCTAAGAAAGTAGATAAGTTATTTTGAAAGTCAGAATTCTTCTTTAAGTATTCGTCAGCCTCTGCAATCTGCATAGGACTCATCTGATAGTTAGCTCCCTCTTCTTCTTGTAAAGGCTTAGTTAAGTTTAAATCTTTTGCAAATACAACTTGATCAAAGTAGTTATCTAGAAGATTTTCAACGTCTTCTTGAGTAGGAGCAATAGAAGTTTTAACTTTACCTAATCCTAACTTCTCTAGTAAAAACTCCCAGATTCTTTCAAATATGTTTTGAGCATACTCAGGTTCTGCACTTTCTAATAGGGCTCTGAACTCAGGGTTACTAAGAAACTCACTAGCAAACTCATCTACACCACTCAAACCATAATACAAGTCTGAGAACTCTTGATTAGAGTACTTGTCTCTGTAATACTTATAAGCATCTACAAGACCATTAAGTAATTTACGATCTGTCTCATTCTGAGGATTCATTAAAGCACTAAGAGTAGCTGCATGCACAAGTTCATGTATAAACAATCTTCTGAACTTATCTAAGTCAAGACTAGCCAAAGCTAAAGGATTTAATAAAACCTTTTGTTGGAATCTAGAATAACGACCTACTCCCATACCATCTTTATATGGATCTGTCTTCTCTGTATAGGTAGCTCCTTTAAAGAAACTTAAACCTAAGTCTGGGTTTAACTCTACTACTCTAAGAAGTTTTTTAAGAATTTCTTTCTGGTAACGTGGAGTATTAGGATCATTAACAATCTTTGCAATAGTATCAAATACATCAGGGTTTACAAGATCAAGATAAGGTCTTAGATGTTCTAACTTACTTACTTGATTAGGAGCCTGAAACTCAAGCATCTCTAACTCATAAGTTTGTAACATATTAACAGTAAAGCCGTTACTGTAAGTAATAGGAGTTAACTTATAAGTACGTTGTCCTACAGGCACATCTGGATTTACAACCTCTATCTCAAAAGCAAAAGACTTGTAATCTGTCATGTCTTTAATAAACTGCTCTAGTTGAGTTATGTTATAATCCTCATCTATAGTCATTCCATGATCATCATAAAATCTTTGTACCTCTTGCATATAAGCAAGCCTTCTAGGTCCTACTTGAATTCCAGACAAAGCTAAAAACTTTTCTACATCAGGCTCTGAGTTGTTACTTAGACTTTTTCTAGTCTTAAGTACTCCCCAAGAATTACCCTGTGTATTATCATAGATTGCATCTAAAGTATCCTCTATATATTTTTCATCATAATCTAGTTGAGTTAACATATAACCCAACAAGGATGGCTGCCTATCTTTTGATATAGGATTGTTTACGTGTATAATACAAGCTTTGCTCATTTCAAGTTTTTAGTATTTCAAATATAGGTTAATTTCTAGTTCTGCACTTTACAGTTTCAGAGTCTGTCTTAGAAGGAGTAGTAGATGGTTGAGTAGGAGTAATACCTAACTCAAGTTTAATAGCATTATTTAATAAAACTGTTGTTTTAGAGTCTATAAATTGCTTTAACTCCAGTAATTTAGCTTTATAAGCATCTGTACCAGGTTTTAAACCAGCATTTTTAAACAACTCCAAAAACAGAATAGATGGTTCATCAATTAATGATTTTGTAGTTTTAGGTATAAACTCATACCCTTTTTTAATTTCGCCAGGTCTAAACTCTATTTCTTGATTAAATAAAGAATCATTTTTAAATCTTTCAATAAATAAATCTCTAGAATTATTTATGTTGTTTAGGTATTGTTTATATAAATTAAGAGCTTCTGTATTAGTAAATATATCTGATAAATCAGGTATTTTTATATAATCATTTGTATCTGCATTTTTTGTAAGCAGTAATGCATTCTTTAATCTAAATAATCTTGTCTCTTCTTTTGTTTTAGGAATACTAGGTATTTTATATTCATCTCTTAATTTTAAAAATAAATCATTAAGTTCTTTATCATTATATCCTAAAACACCTGCGGAGTTAAAAGTATAGTTATTATTAATTGATGCTTTAACACTAGTAGATGGTTGAGACTTTCTAGCAATAGTCATCTCAGTAGACTCTACAGCACCACGCAGATTATCATCCTCGTAGAATTCATCTCCTTCATACAAATCAGCATCTCCTATGTAGTTATCTTCTTCTCCTGGAAGAGAATCATTACTACGAGTCTTCTGCAGTTTAGCTACTTCCTCTCTACTATAGATAGGGAAAAACTTGTCTACCTCATTTTTAGGCTTGTTTTCACCAATCTTCATAGCAGTACCTATGTGCTCTCTTAGTAGAGAAGAGATAGGAGAATCCATTTTATTTTCTGCAAGATTATAAGACTCTTTCATAGACTTAAGAGTATCTGAAAGACCTGCTGCAACATCAATGTAAGATTGAATAGGAAGGTAAGGCTGAATACTTCTGTAGCGGATGTTGAATCCTTGACTTACAATAGTTGCATTAGCTACATTACTAAAGAACTGAGACACCTCTGGATTAGGATGATTAAGTCCATCCATATAAGCTTTTTGAACAGCATCTACGGTATCAGGATCCTTCTCATTAGTCTTCATAGTAATGTAAAACTTCTTGCTGTCTTTGATGTCAGAAGTAGTAAAGTTACTTAAGAACAAGTTGTTACGACCAAAGTCTTTTAACGCAGGGTTCTTACTATCTCTGAACAAACGTATAAACTCGCTCTTTAAATTCTTATCAGAACTCTTATCTAAGTATCCTGAGTTTCTTCCGTACTGTGTATATAATGCTCTAGACTTATCTGTTCCATAGGTTTGGATAAGCAAATGCATGAAGCCGTTGAATGCAGTATTAACTTCTTTAAGCTTTCTTTCTTTTCCCCAGTAAGGTTTAGAACTCAGCCATTCCTGTATTTCTTGTTGAATAACAGGTAAGTTGATTACATCAAACAATTGATTAGAAATACTTAAAGCATCTTCTACGATATTAAAAGGAGATACTACACTGTTGTTTAGAATCTTATCTACAGCCTCCTCATTGAACATTCCTCTTGCTTCTTGTATTGCATACTTGTTACTAAAGAAGTCTGTAATACTCCTATAAGAATTTGTATTAAAATCAACGTTTGCAGTTAACTTAAGCAAACTTTCATTCTGTTCCTTTACAATCATAAACTGGGTCAAGAATGCTACCTGTGCTGCTAACTGAGACTGAGCTTCTCTATCTCCCTTCTTTGCAGCTTCGTTAATACTGTCAAATGCTTTACGATCATTTCTTACATACGGAGGATAGTTTGATTCACTAAAGTTAATTAAGTGTTTACTAAAATAATCTGTATTAAGAATCATTGTAACAGTCTCAGCCATATCAACCATCTTAGGCATATCTTCTCTCATTATAGGTTTAATACCTAAAGTTTTTAAACCATCTATAATATAAGAATTTGCTTTCTTGCCTTTTTGTCCTAGATTAATTCCTACATCACTTACTTTAGAACTTCTTAAGAAGTGCTGTATGATAGGTTGGTTAACAAGAAGAATAGCATCTTCAATAGGAGTTCCATTAAGAACCATTTGAAGAATCAAAGGAGTTCGTGTTTTATCTGCGTTAAAGTAGTTAATCCAATCTTCCTTCTCAATATCTACGTGCCCGTTAATGAATTCGTTAATTACATCAGAGATAAGATTAACTTGGTCTGCATCTAAAAATCCTCCTAAGATTATTGAACCATTTGCATCTTTGTTAGACTTAAGATAATAATTATTAGTTAAGAAAGTATCAGTAAGACGTAAGCCTGTTTGTTGGAACAGTTTATGTAAAGCGTTTACCTTAGCATCTACACCTAAAGACTTCTTACCTAGTGTATTCTCATTAAAGATTTGCACAGAAGTGATAGGAGAAAACATTGAACTAGCAGTAATTTTTCCTCCAGTACCTTTCATTTTAAGATACCTATCTGCAATAGTAGGAAGGATTGTATTAGCATTAGGCTTAGTAAATCTAGAATATAATGCAGGCTCAGACAATACATCAGAGATAACACCAATCATTCTATTAGAAGAAATATTTTTAATGTTCTGAGGAGTATAAGCCTGTAAACCGTTAAGATCTTGGTTAATAGCTTTTAGATTATTAAGAACACTTACAAGTCCAGGGTTTTGCTTCTTAAGGTCCTCAATACGTGCAATTAACATTTTAATACGTAAGTGAGCTCCTTCTACCAAAGGATCATCATAAGAAGCTTTTCTAGTAGACAAGTCATAAAGAACTCTTTTTAGATTCTTGATGTCTTGTTCGTACAATCCTTTTACAAAGTAAGCACCTGTGTTGTTAAGCAACTCTTTGATTTCTTTCTTTGCTTGAAGATTAATAACACGTTCTCTAATACTGTTTAACATGTCATTAGTAAAGTTAGAAGAGTCTACTATTGCATCATCTATTAAGTTACCATCTTCGTCTAACTTAGGTTCATACATAAACAATTTATCTATGTCAAAGTCAGATCCAGACTTAGTTACAATTGAAGGAGGAACTATAATTACAGGACCTGCAGCAGTAGATAAGAATTGTCTTACTCTAAAGTACTCCATAGAGTTAAATCCTTGTACAGGAATACGTACTCCTACAATACTAATTTTATCAGAGTGTTGCTCTACCCAAGCATCATCTAGTAATGCTAAGTTTAATCTATCTAGAGTTCCAATACGTTCTCCATTCCAAGTAAGATTAAATAGAGGCGCATGTTTCTTAGGATTGAAAGCAATTTTAATATCTGCAGGTTGAGTCTTTCCATTCTGTATACGGTAATCTCTTAAGCCTGAAGTTCCGTACTTAGCAACTTGTTCTGTAGTAGGTTTAGTAAAACGAGTTCCTAGGTTGTTAAATCCAGAAGAAGCCAATTGAATGTAAGCCTCACCAAACATTTTAGGCTTAAGTACACGTTTAGATAAAGCAGAAGTAATTACACTTTCTACTAAGTTACGTTGAGAAGAACCGTCTAAGGATCTAGCAAAGCTACTTTCATCTAAGCTATCAATATAAAGATAAACAGAGTTAGGAATATCTTTCTTATCAAACTCTTTAAATAACCAGTTCTTAAATGCAGGAACAGAGAATGAAGTAATGTTTCCTTCACTGTTAGTCTCTGCTTCTATCTGTGTGTAGATTTTAGCTTTCTCTGCATTTACAACATTCTGAACCATTGTAATGAATGTACTTTGTAGTGCATCCATCTTACCTTGAATTGCTGCAAACTGTGGATTGATCTGTCCATCTATGTAGAAGTCTCCAAACAACAACTTAACTAACTGAGTAGACAGAGTTGCTTCTCCTTTAAACTTAGGAGCTATATACTGTTGTCTACGCAATCCCTTGATTGGGAAAGTTAAAACACTAGTAGGAGGAATGCTAGTAATACTTAAAGCATCACCTTCTTTATAAAAAGGCAAAGACTCTACAGGGCTAGACATTTTATTACCTGAATCAAACGTAGCAAAGTCTACTCCTTTGTCAAACATATCCAACATAAAGTTTTCCAAGTCTGTATCAAATACAACAGAAGGAAGAAGATTAAATACAGAGTACTTACCTAATGCTACATACTTACTGTTCTCTAAAGGAGAACCATAGTAACCTAACTTTAAAGAAGTAAGGATACCTTTGTTTGCTTGGTTGATAAGGTTTAATACTTCTTGTTTAGTGCCTTTGTTACTTCTATAAGCTTGAATTGCTTTAAATACTTCTACTTCATGCTTGTAAGCATCTTCCAAGTCAGGGTTCCACTCTCCAATAGAGTTTAAATAGAAACGAATAAAATCAAGGTTAGCATAAGCCTGAGCATCTGCTTCTTTCTTCTGCTTAAACATTTCGTCTAAGTTTGTTCTTATCTCTTCTACGGCAGCTTTTGTTGCTTCTGCCTTCTTAACTTTACTTGCATTTTTAGGAAGGAGGCTTAGTTTCCATTCTACAAAACCATCTTCAATTTCCTTTCTTAAGACAGTACTTTGCTCAGGAGTAAATGAAGGTACATCTTTAAATTGTACATATTTGAAATTCTCATCATAGATTCTAGAAGAACCTTTTTTTTCTCTTTCTAACAGTCTTGCGTAATTAGGATCTGTATTCCAAGACAAAAAAGTTTGGTCATCTAAGTGAGGTTGTTTACCTGGAGAGATAGCAGCACCTAAACGTTTAAATAATTCACGCCAGTTATTGTTATTTGGGTCTACGTTAAAGTTAGAAGGGTCACCTACAACAGTATGAACAAACTCTATCTGACTTACATTATAGTTAGCCAAGTAGTGTAAGATCATAGCATTAACTGTTTCGTCATTATACTTTACCTTACTATCGTAGTTAAGTTTACTAAACTCTACGGCAAAGCTTGCTTGTTTACCTTGAGAGATAATCTCTGCAAGACTAGCACGGAAGGTACTAAGTTGTGAGTTATAAAAAGCTTCTACTGAATTTACAAAAACACCATACTTAGTATCACGTCCAATAGAGAACATTGTACCTATGCCATTCAATAATGATTCTTTAGATTCTGCTATCTCTACTAATGCTTTGATTTCATTCTGAAGATCTTCAGGTAGAATATCTTTGAATATAATAAAGTTAAAGCCTCTTACTTCTTTAGGAGTAGACTTAGCTCTATCATCATACATTCTAGATATTTCAAAATCTAAGTAGTCTCTCATTTGAGTAAGAACACTACCTGCTAAAGTAGCTTTACCATCTGGAGTACTAAACTCATCTCTTTTAAAGAAAGTACGTTCAGAAATATTTCCTTTAATTCTAGTAGCAAATGAACTACTCTTCGCTCCTACTCTTATGTTTTCGAAAGTAGCGTCTTTAAGGAACCCTAAGAAGTCTTGTATCAGTTTACTATCTGCTGAAAGGTTTGTAGTTTTCTTTCCATCAGTATTTCCAATCTGCATACCAGAGAAGTTTATCACTTCTAAAGTAACAGGTTCTCCTGCTTGGTTTAATCTACGATTACCTGAAGCATCAAAGATCTTTTTAAACCAAGCACTGTATTTAGGAAAGTTATTGACCTCTATGTTTAAGTGTCCTGCTAACTCACTGATATTCTTAACATTGTTAATCTCTTCTACAGTACTAAGCATGTGGTTCCACTCTCTGATAGACCACTCTAAGTTGTTCTCAATACTTAAGTAAGAAGCTGAGTTAGACAAGTTATTAAAAGATTCTACTGTGTTGTAGAAGTTTCTTCTTTCATTCTTGAAAGTTGTAATTCCTTTGTATCCTTCGTAGATTGTCTTTATCGGACTGTCTTTAGGAAGTTTAGAAAGCTGTGCTTTTATTGCACTACTTAATTTTTCTGATATGTCTGAAGTCCAAGTTGCCAAAGGACCAGAGGTAGCTCCAGGAACTACATCTTTAAGTTCTTTAATGTTAGAACGATTTATCGCATCTACCAAAGACATTTTATCTATGGCTTTTCTTGCCATAAAATTAATGTTCTTTAAAGCTAAAGGACTAATCTTTGGATTTACTTTAAAGTTAAATTCTCCTTTTCTATTAAATAGAGTTGCTTCAGGAACATTACTGTACAAGTCTATACCAAATACTTCTTTAAAGAAACGAAAAGCGACTTGATCTGTAAAAGGAACTAACCCCTCATAATCATCTAGTACAGACTTGATGTCAAAAGTGGGTAGATTAATATCATTTATATCTGTGTTACGATAACGTCTACTAGAATTTTCTACAAAGTCTTGATCAAAGAATTCAATTAAAGAACCTTGAGACAAAGTATTCTCCATAAACGTACTTGCTTTTAATGAAAGTTTAGGAGCACCTTTCTCAGTACCCTTCTCTACAGTAGCTTTAATGTTCATAGGAACAACTGTAGGCATAGAAGCAAACTGCATAAACTGTGCTTTTAAAGCTTCCTCAGCCATTGAAAGTGCACCAGTAGTCTTAGGCATCCTATTGATAAAGTATTGTAGCTGTGGAGACAAATCAGATGCTTCCATTAAAACTTCAATAGCTCTCTGATAGTTAGTCAAGCCACTTACTTTATTTAAGATTAAGTTTTTATTTGTTAGAAAGTCTCCTACTAGAGGAAGTCCTAGGATATCTCCTACTGCTTGGATAACCTCACCCTTCTCGTTTCTTTTTAAATCAGGAAGAGTTTTAATCAACTCTAAGATTTCAGGAGAAGCTAAGTCCATAGGATTAATAGACTCTTTACCTTT
>Ga0181355_1000107_pt1 | contig 31012 bp, 39 predicted proteins | sample Fa13VDMM15DN_FD_130099 | JGI IMG/M metagenome (GOLD analysis project Ga0181355, IMG submission 130099) | Freshwater viral communities from Lake Michigan, USA - Fa13.VD.MM15.D.N | ecosystem: Environmental > Aquatic > Freshwater > Lake | place: USA: Michigan | collected 2013-09-23 | reverse complement strand
TATTCAATCGAGTCTAACAAAGAGCAAAGAAAAATAAAGCCATGAAAAACCTATTCAATCGAGTCTAACAAAGAGCAAAGAAAAATAAAGCCATGAAAAACCTATTCAAAAACTGGAAAACCTCACTCGCCGGATTCCTCGGCCTCGCGTCCGTTATCGTTCCCGTCGTCGCTCCTCAGTATGCGAATGTCGCTCACCAAGTAACGGCGCTGGCTGTTAGTCTTGGCTTGATCGCAGCTAAGGACGGTGATAAAACGGGGGTGTAACTAAATGCAGGGTAAGGAGCGGACTTATAACCCGACAGCCTCCACCGGATGCAATGCCCGGACCTGCGCCACTTTTTTGACATGATCACTACAATTATAGGCGTCATTTTTGCTTTTATCGCCGTGGGATTGCTGGGCGTGATTGCGCTATTTTTTGCGTGCGATAAGGCGGCGCTTCATGAGGAATCGAAACGCGCCAAAATGGAAAGCAACAGGCAGGATATTCAGAGGTTGGTTTAACGTGGATAAAAATAATTTTATTTTCCACTTGTAGAGTTTTACACTTTGTGTTTAGATGTTGCGTCATTACGACAACATCATGGAAACTAAGACATTAAAAATCAGCGAGTCTATTCATTCGCAGCTGCGCGTCAGCGCGGCACAAGAAAAGCAGTCGATTCAGTTTTTGGCTGAGTCGTTTATCAAATTAGGCTTGGCTGCATTGCTCAAGCGTAAATCTCCAGCTCCAAAGCGTTTTAGAAAGGGGGAGCGAGTATGATTGACCTCGATTTATTCAAGCCCTGGCTCGTGCATCTCAATTACAGCCATCGCCGATGGTTTGCCAGCTCGCTAGACTGGATAATCAAGATGGACTACGAGCTGCACGAAATCAACGAAATCGGCATCATGGACGGTAAGCCGATTACCTTCAAGAAAGGCGATTGCTACATCACAGCAACCCGCGACATCGGCCTTACCAAATACGGCCACCGATCCGGTTTAGTTCTCATGAACGAGGCCGAGACATACGAGGTTAAGATCTCCGTAAGCACACCGCTGGAAGTTGTATTCTGCGCGGTCAAATATCTCAACACCGATGAAAACTGAAAGCGCCGTTCTTCTCATCATCCTTTTCCACATCCTGTTTTTCATCTTCGCATCATGAGCTACGAACAACAAAAGATATGGACCAGCCGCGACACAACGCCGCGAATGCGCCGCTTAGCCGCACAACGTGACGCCAAGCGCGCTCAAGTTCAAATCATCCTTTCAGCCATCGCAGGCGGCATCCTGCTGGGGCTTCTCATTATCTGCCTTTCATTCAGCTAACATCACATACCATGTCATCACAACTCACCACCACCACCGCCAAACCATCCGCGCTTGCCACCATGGCGGGCAAATTTAACGTTGATCCCGCCAAGCTTCTTAGCACGCTGAAGAATACCGTGTTCAAGGGCGCCTCTGATGACGAGCTTATGAGCCTTGTCATTGTCGCCAATGAATACGGTCTGAATCCCCTTACGAAGGAAATCTACGCCTTCCCTGCTAAAGGCGGCGGCATTGTTCCGGTCGTCTCCATTGACGGCTGGCTGCGTATGATGAATGACCATCCTCAATTCGATGGCATCGAGTTTGAGTTCTGCGAGTCTGACGGCAAGCTTATTTCATGCACGGCTATGATTTACCGCAAAGATCGCAAACATGCGACAAGCGTCACCGAGTATCTGTCTGAGTGCCGCCGTAATACCGACCCATGGAAAATGGAACATCGAATGTTGCGCCACAAAGCAACCATTCAATGCGCTCGCGTGGCGTTTGGTTTCAGCGGCATCACTGATGAAGATGAGGCTGAGCGTATCGGCATGGCTCGCGACGTAACACCGAACGCCGCTCAATCCAAGCTTTTCAGGGAGGCTGCTCCAAAGCCGGAGGAATGCCCGCAGCCTCCACCATACAAATCTCTGGCAACGTCGCCAGCGACCGACTCCGCGCCTGTTGAGGTTGTGCGCCAGCAGGTTAATGCGGAGTCGGAATCTTTTTCCTTGGCTGGTGACGCCTCACTATCCGAGACGCTGCGTGGACGCTTAGCCGCAGCCACCGTGACATGGCCTGACGTTTACGGAGTCTTAGCCGACCAAGGCTTGGCCGATCCTGAATACGTCGTAATAACTGAGGCTCCAAGCGATGTCATCACGGCAGCACTCACGCACCTCGACGCGATTGTTCAAATTTTGAAAGGAGTGAAATAATATCAGCGCAATGACCTTAGATCAAATTAACGAACTCCGCGATACCTTCCGCGTAGCCATGCTTGATTGGGATGTTCCTGTTAGCGTCACGATTGACGAGGATGAGGCGACTGTTTCTTTTGAGCTTTGGCTGATTAAATTTGAAGGCAGTTTTTTCCTTCATGATGGCAAATGGACAAATGATCACGACTGCCCGCACTTCATAACAAATCAAGTTTCGGTCTGGCACTGGATCGCAATGAAACTTCACAACAAACTCACAGCATGAGCAAAAAAAAATACGTTGTTGGACTGCCCGACACGCAGGGCGGTATGTGCTGGCTTGCGGGTTACGAAAGCAACCCAACACGCTACTACACGCCAGATTTAGCCATTCGATTCAAATCCGAAGACGAGGCTCAAGATGGCATCGAAAAAGCCAAACTCACGCACCCTTTCAACGAGAGGGAATATATCATCATTCCAGAGGAAGAAATGGAGGATTTCAACCAATGAGCACTTACAATAACCCATTTCCAGACGTGCCTAGCGGCTCCAAGATGTATCGAATCTTTAACTGTCCGCCGTCCCATAAAATGGAGCGGCACGCGAAGGACTACAGCGACACGAAGGACGCTGGCAAGGGCAACCAAGTTCACGACATTCTTGCAGGTGAAGCGAACGAAGATGAATCGCCATTCGATGCGGTTAAGACTGCGGAAATGTGCGATGAACAGGAAAAAAAGCTGTTGGCTGAGTGGCAAGGCGATGGTGAAAATCCGACCGAGTTTAGAGAGATTCGTTATGCTTTGACAGATCACGGACGCGTTGTTGTAGCCCGCCCTAATTTGCTAGCTAACGTTGTATTTACGGGTCAGTTTGATGCTCTCTATATTCAGAATAGAAGGTGCCAGCAATGCCAAGGCTCTGGAGCTATTATGTATGATGGAGAAGCGATGAATTGCCACAATTGCGATGGCGTTGGCATTGCGAATAATGGCTTATTAATCGACTTTAAGGCGCTGCACGGCAGGCATCCGCACGCTCTTGAGAATCCGCAATTAGCAAGCCTCGCGGTGCTTGCCTTTATTAAACATGATCTCCACACTTTGCGGGTGGCGATTATTCAACCTTGGAAAGGTAAGCCAACTAAGGCGGATTATCATTTTTTCTCATTTCTTGAGGCTAAAGATTGGCTTGATCGAACGTTAGCCGCTGAGCTCAAGTCAACGCTTGATGATCGCAAGGCAGGCGATTGGTGCAATCATTGCGCGGCTCGTTTTGGTTGTCAGACGTTTCGAGATGCCCAGTTGCAGGAGATTGAGCGCATCGACCCTATGACGATTGCCGGAATGGATGGCGCAACCCAAGCGGCTGCAATGTGGGCGCGTGCTAACGAGTTGAGTCCTGAGCAGCATATTGCGGCATACAACGGGCTAGCGATGGTCAAGCGCTATGCTCACGCAATAGAGGCAAGTTTTAAGGCGCGTGTGGAAGCTGGCGAGATCCCAGGCTATACGACACGGGAGAAAAAGGGCCGTCGTTCAATCTCGGACGTGGGCAAAGTCTTTGCATCTTGCGCTGCTCACGGTGTCACGGCGGATGCTTTTACGGCTGAATGCTCGATTGGCCTCGGATCGGTTAAGGAGCTGCTGAGGGACGCAACTCAGAAAAAAGGCAAGGCGCTGGATAAACTGAGTGACGAGGTCTTAACGGGCTGCGTTGAGACTGGCAAGGGATCGCTGGAAATCGTCAAGGTTGGACAGTTGGAGTAATGCTATGACTTCCAACTACTCCGAACACATCGAGCAGCGCGCCCTTGTAGCGTGGGCCACGATCCAAAGTAAAACAATTCACGAGCTTGCCGCGCTTTTCTCGGTGCCTAACGGGGCGCACGTTTCAAAAGCGCAGGCAGGCAAACTGAAGTCTGAAGGCCTCAAAGCTGGCGTTCCTGACCTGTTCCTTGCGATTCCTCGCGGCGGATATTCAGGAATGTTTATCGAAATGAAGTGCATAACTGGCGGTGTTGTCTCGGAAGCGCAGAAAGAATGGCATCGCAGGTTGTCAGAGAACGGCTATAAAGTCGTGGTCTGTCGCGGCTTTGATGTCGCAAAGGAAGAAATTATTAAATATCTTAAATAATGAAGAAACTAAATATCTCAATCAACCTGCTCCAACTCCAGGGAGCCTGCAAAGCAACCATCAAAGGCGAGGAGTGTGTCGTTATTCGGGTCGCTAAATCACGCGCTAAGCCGCATCAAAACGGCAAGGTTTACTTGAATCTTGAGGCTGTCAGCAACAAGAACGGCGAGGATAATTACGGCAACACTCACTTTATCGTTGAGCCACAAACCAAGGATGAACGCGAAAGCCGGGCCGATAGGATGCCGATTCTTGGCAATGGCAAGGAGTGGACGAATGAAGGGCGTCAAGATCCACAGCAACGCACCACTCGGCAAACGCAACAGCAAGCACAGGAACCTCAGACAGACGAAGAAATCCCATGGTGATATAAAAACTCAAAACATCACACTACGCCCATACCACAATCCTGAAAACATCGACGAAAGCCTTGCGGCTGGCGGTTCCGGTATGCGGATGAGATTAGCAATCCAGCGCTAACACCATGCACGACCTGGATTAATCCGCAGAGGAATTGGCACTAATAAAAAAATAACTTACATCGTCCCCGTAAACTCATGATCACCCGAAACATCATCAAATCCCTGCCGAAAGACGAGGTTAAGCGCCTGATTAAACGCTGGCATCACCTCCGGCATTCCAACTGCACCAAAGCCGCAGCTGAAAAGCGAGTTGGCTACAGCGTCGAAAAGATGACGAGATGGGCGAAAAGTCACAACCTGGAGTTTAAATCATGAATGATCCATCACTATTCAACTGGGATGAACCCATGAGGCCGCACAAGGCCAAGAAAGGGCAGCCTAAAGGCAACGCCGCGCCGATTGGCTAAGGGCCGAAAGGCGAGACCTGCAAAACCTGCCGCCACTCCTACGCCGTCAGATTAGCTAAGACGTATCACAAATGTCGTCTTGTTTATGCCACGGGCGGACCAGGAACAGACATTCGCCTCAAGTGGGCGGCATGTTCACGGTGGGAGGCTAAATCATGACTCTCAAATGTGAGAATGTTATGGACAAGGTAACGGGTAGAGAGTAAAACAAAAGCGCTGAACCGAGGATTGGAACCCTCCAGCAAATACACAATGAGCATTCAAACATTAATCCTTCAATCCTGCCGTCGAGGCGCTTTTTCATTGGGCGCGTTCCAACTCGGCGGCAGTGTTGAGGGATTTTTATTGTCATGAAACCGCCCGCCTTTCAATTCTACCCAGACGACTTTATCGGGGGCACTTGTGACCTTTCCGCAAAGGAAGTCGGAGCATATATTCGCTTACTTTGCTTCCAGTGGACGAAGGGAAAAATTCCGAGTTGCCGAAATAAATTATCTCGCATTGCCGGAACCAGCGTAACGCCAGAAGTGTTGTCAAAGTTTCCAGGCGGCATGAATGAAAGGCTTGAGTCTGAGCGCATTAAACAGCACGATTACAGAGAGGCGAAGAAAAAAGCTGGCGAAAATGGAGCCAAAAAGCGATGGCAGAGCCATAGCACACCCATCGTTTTGCCATTAGCAAACACCATAGCAAACGATAGCTCTCCGTCTCCGTCTTCTATCTCCAATATATTATTAACGGAATCGGCTCCGCCTTCTCCCGTTGACGATGTGCTCAAACTGGATTCGGAAACACCCAAAACCAAGAAACCAAAACCAGAACCGCTAGACCCAAGACGCGAGGAATTCGTTTCGATCTTTCGGGAATACATCGAATCCAAGGGGATCGAATACGACAGGCCAAACGCCGCCGATAACGCACAGCTCAAGACGCTACTCAAACGCAAACCGAACATGACGCCGGAAGACTGGAGAGATTACCTGATTTACATCCAGGACAAAGCCAGAGACAAATACGCACCTGCAATGATTAAAGACTGCGGAAGCCTAGCCCTCGTCTGCGCAAAAATTGACCGAATCCAAACCTTCAAAGACAGCGAACAATGAACGAATCACCCTACGGACGCAAACGCAACGAGCAGATGAATGCCGAGGACTGCCTAGCAATCCTGAATCAATCCCTTCCATGGTCGGAAGACTCAGAGAAAGGCGTCATATCTGCAATCTTCAACGCCCCTGAAAAGCTTTCCACAATCCGCGCCAAAGTATCGCCTGAGTGCTTTTACCATGAGGGACTGAGGACCATTTACAGCGAGATTCTGACGATGGATGATAAGGATGTGCCTATCGACGCCGTATTCCTTACCAATCGGCTACGTGACCAAGGCAAACTTGAAAAATGCGGCGGGCCCTCGGTGATCACTGAGCTTTTCTGCTTCATCCCGTCTCCGTCTCATGCAGCGATTTATGCTAAGTCGCTAGTCGATCTCCACAAGCAACGCCGCGCCATTCACGGTCACGCGCTGGCTCTCCGACAGCTCCAGCTGCACGGCACCGAGGCAGATATTGACATTGATACGACGATTAACACAGCGATTGCCACCGTTCAGACGTTCGTTTCTGGCGCTTCTGATGATGCCAGCACTACCGCCACCCTCAGCGAGTGCCTGAACGAGCATATTGAGGCAATGTGTCAGACTCAAGACCGCATAGACTCAGGGTTGACGCCCCTCATTCCAACTGGCATCCCGTCGCTTGATAGCGGCTGTGGCGGAATGGGGCTAAATGAATACTGGCTTGTCACCGGTCCCACGAAGAGCGGCAAGAGCGTTCTGACTGGTAATCTTTCCATTCACGCAGCGCGCCGAGGTTTTCCTACAGTGGTTTTCACGAACGAGCTAGGACGCGTGCAATACACAGGCAGGCTGATTGCTGCTGAATCCAGCGTTTCGCTGGGCGGAATTGATCGCCACGGCTTCAAAAGCCGCGAGGAACAAGAGGCGTATCAGGTCGCGGTGAAGAAATTACGCTCTGACGCTGGGAAAACTTACAAGATTGATACCAGCGCAGGCCGCTACGTTGAGGATATCGTGGCTCAAATCCGCGTTGAAGCTCAAGCGGGTTTTAAGCTTTTCGTTGTCGATCTTGTCGGCAAGCTACGCACTCGGCAGAAATGCGGCAACAGAGAGCAGGAACTTGCGCACGTTTCGCTGAGCCTTTGCGACGCTACGAAGAAATACAACGTCGCCATTATTGCCGTTGCCCAGGAGAACTCAGACGGCGATGTCCGAGAGTCCAAATCTCTAGCGATGGATTGCGAGGCATGGCTAAAAGTCGCGCATGTTTACACGGCACCGGAGAAAAAAAGTAGCTTCAGCAAGGAAAAAAAGGAGCCTGAAATCATTCGTGATCGACGTTATATCATTGTCGAGCTTGCGCGAGGCTTTGCGGCAGGCGATAAAATTCTTTGTTATTTCGATGGTCCAAGGTTTACTTTAAAGGAGATTGCAGAATGACTACCAGCGCCCCAAGATAATGAATACAAAACCGACATCCCCGCTGGTAGCAATTGCTCCAGCCACGACTTGTTATGCTTTGGTTCGCCGATGCGATGTGTGCGGCATCATCAATGCTTGCGATTTCGACGTAACTCCGGCCCACTGCAAAGAACTCCAACTGCCGGATCATACCGTGATGAAAGTCACCGAGGCCCAAGCGATGGAACTTTGGAAGGCCGCTGGACGGTGCGACCACAAGAAATACACCGAGGAACTTCGCGCCAAAATTCATACGCAAAACGATCTCAGCTCTGACACGAGCGGAGCGAGTTAATCAGAAGCGTATTGTTCTCCGCCGATACCCACGTTGGAGGCTGATAAAACGGGGATTGCAAAGAAAAATGAAAATAAATGCAATCTCTTGTTGACTGTATCCGAATCGGATATAATATGCAGTGTGATCAATGAAGATCACGTCAACACACTACCTCATGAAAATAAACGACATAACCAAAATTAATTGCGACACACTCAATCGTGGAACGCTCTATCATCCGCCGATAGATGGAGGTCGCACATCTTCCCCTTGGAAAAAGGGGTTCGGTCACAAGGTCGGAGACAGAATCCGCCGTGTATATCTGAGCGAGTGGTTACGCATCAACCTAGAGGTTGCGGAAACAACCTCAGATGGGACAGGCGGGCTACTCGCGAGCGCTCGCGTAATCCTCATGGAAAAGGCTCAGCACAATAACATAGGTGACATCGTTGGATGGTCTGCTTGCGAAATCGTTTGATGAGCATAGGTTGAAAAATGGCTAGCATGACCTTCGCCGCTCAACTCCAAGCCGCCCGCAACGCCGCCGTACTCTCCCAGAGTCAGGCGGCTATTGCCATCGGTCGCAGTGCATCGACTCTCCGCAAGTGGGAGCAGGGCGTCAACACTCCACACGCGCAAATCCAGTCGCTAGCCCTCGCCGCGCTGAAGTCCGCCAAGCGTCCGAAACGGAAGGCGGAGAACATCGAAAATCAGGCGACGGCGAGCAAATGACTATGAAAACACAACAGACCACCTCCGAGCCATTGCCTGCATGCGCTGGTAACGGTTGTCCTGACGCGGCTTGTTCGGCTTGGGTTAAAACGGCGGATAAGCTGCCCGGACAGATTGGCGATCAAGTCGATGTTTTGATGTGGTCGCCTGAATGGGCAACTTGGCTCAAAGGTATGGTGACTCGATGGGAAGACGAGTGCGAGTGGTCGATCTACAACCAGCAAGACGACCGCTATCACGATTGGCATTATCCTCCCGCGTTCTGGATGTCCCCAATTCTGCCGAACGCCTTGCTCACTTACGGAGTGGGCGGCGAAAAAACTCAACCAAAGGAATAGAATATGGCCAAACGAAAATCTACCGCTACGACAAAAAAGCCCACTCCGTTGAGTGCAGCAAAGCGTTCGCATGATTGGGAGCGCGGCTACTTCTGCGCAGTGGCGGTGCTGCTCAAAGAGAACTTTGCGGACGGCGTATCGGGGACTGAATCAAATAGCCTGTTTCGGCAAGGCGGAGATTGGTCAAAGGCTCATCCTGACGACATTGGGACGTTTCGCAAACACGGGCTGATTCCTGATGCGAACGTCGCGGATCAGGCGACGGCGAGCGAATGACTTTGATTCCACGACAGATGCCCTTCGAGCCGTTGCCTGCATCCCGCTTGTTCTCCTTCGATTTACCCTAGACTCCATTATGAAGACATACGAAAAACTTGACTTCTCCCAAGCACCAAACATGCCGAAAGGCTTCCCGTCAGAACTTCAAGCTCTTGCCGCTGCCGAGACGCTGGAACCAAAGATGAAAGCCACGGCACGGGAAACCAGCTACGGCTGGACAGTGGACATTGACGACGGCAAAGGAAGCATCGGCAGCATCGTGCAGAACGGCTCTCTGTTGTGGTGGTGTGGCGTTGAAACATGCCGCCGCCAAATGGAGGCCACCCGCAGATAAGGAGAACGCAGAGCGCATCCACGGCGGCGCAGGACAACCGAAACAACCAGAGATGCCCGCGCCGTTGGATGGCGCGTCTTGTTAGCCTTCTTAAATTATGGACGACATTATATACAACGACAAACCAGCAGCGGAAACCGCGTGTGAACAATACGTGGCAGCAATGCACAACCTGCAAGCCAAACTGGGAGTGTGGGAGGAGAACGACGACTCATGCAGTGAGACACGGGCTTACGCTCGATACCGAGACGAAAGCGGGAAAGTTGTGAATTATTGTCATGGCTAACGCATAAGCTTATGGACGCCGACTCTAAATCTCCGCTTCAAGAAGGACGCTCCTCGGCGTTCAATGCAGCGTCTTGTTCGCGGATTTGGCACGGAAAGCCATGCGGGTGCAAATCGTTCCGCCATTGGATTCCGATGCAGATGCGCATGAGCTACGCCACACCAAGAAAAGCATGGAGGCCACAACTTCACAACGCGCACTGCACAAGATGCGGAGAACCTCTTTCCGCGAACACTGTGCTCTCCCACGAAGGGAGAGCGAAAGACTAACCCTATCACCCACGACACCACCGCTCCCGAAGTTGGGAGCAGCAACCTTGTTCGACATTATGAGTATGACCCAAGACGAAATCAATGTGAGCCTCTTCGATGAGGTCAAGAAACTGCAATGTGAGAACGCGCGACTAAAAGAGCGGGAGAAACTGTGCGAGACAATGGACGAAGCCGAGAAGCTGGCACTGCTCCGCGCACTCCAAGAAATCCGCGATGAAGTTGGATTGATTGGTGACGGTGTTTCTCCGCGCCAGATCGTGGAAGCAGTGAAGTCTCGTTTGTCGAACGACAAGCTCACCCAGCCAACGACAAAGAATAGCCTATGAATGCAAATGGAACGCCTGTGACCGGGCAAATGGTCGATGATGGAGCCGCTACAGTCCAGCCAGAGGATGGCTTGGGTGCAGCGGCTGGTTCGCTGTTGGGGCATACACCCGCAACGAATGCCATCCGTGCTCGTTTTCGCGGAAACGACAACAAGCTAGGGGTGGCAATGATTGCTCATGCAAATGATATGGAGCGGCGGTTGCACGCCATTGCTGGCAGTATCGAGTGCCTCCAACCTGAGTGGGTGACTCAGCAGTCAGAGTTGTTTCAGGAGTTCGTCGCCTGCATCCGCCGAAACGCTACTCTTCCAGCGAACGACCAGGATCAGACACCGCGAACCCAAGACCATGAATAACACGCCCAACGCCCCAGAGCGGTTGTCTGCATCCTGCTTGTTCGGCCTTTTGCCGTTGTCCGTGCTCGGCTCCAATGAGCCGCCAGTGCCTACGGAGACGCATGGGCCGGGAGTCTGCCAATACTGCGGTGAGCAGCGAGACGTGCTCAAGACTGAGCCTCGGTCACAAAAGAGCTACTGCCGCCTGTGTGCGCCAGGGCGAGAGACTGACGAAGATTGGCCGAACAATCTGGCGCAGAAACAAAATTGATGATATTGCCTATCCGTTCGTTGAAAATCTACATTCCGCCAAATAAGCTTGACACAATTTTCATAAAGTAAGTAAAATCTTGAAAAACGGATTAATTGAGGGATTATCGAATATGACATCATTGCAATTTCTTGATTCTGAAAAAAAGCTTTCTCAACTCACTCGCCCAGAGTTGAGTGATATTTTGCAGCACAAAGAGACGCCGGTTTGGCTTTATCAGGCTTTAACCAATGAATTCTTGAAAAGGATTCAAAATGGCGGCAATCCTAGCGTTTACGAGTGGTGGGAAGATGTGAGGCATTGCCCATTATTCGCCAACTCGGTGTCCGATGCTAAATACGACCAACTTGAGCCGAGGCAACAAATTGCAGTGTGCAACCTCTACGAATTATGCCAGCGCTGAATCAATCAACCGATATTCCTTTGAGTGTTGTCGAGCAGATTTATGCTAATAATGAAGCTTTTAGCAAAGAGTTTGCGGACGCATGGAATGCTTACGTGAATAAAATGCTGGAAAAGATAATTGAAAAGGAAAAATCAAAATGCCAGCGCTGAAGAACCCAAAACACGAAAAGTTTGCTCAGGCTGTGGCGCTAAACATGCCAGCTGCCCAGGCTTATCGTGAACACGTTGCCAGTGATCCAAGCGGCCCCGCCTTGTCGATTGATCCAGCCGCATCAAAACTTGCTAATGACAACAAGGTTGCAACAAGGATCGAGGAACTTCGCAACAAAATTGCAGTAAAAGCCGAAAAGAAGTTCGACATGTCCAAGGACAAATGGCTTGAACGCCTCGCTAGAATTGCCGCGAGCGCCGAGGAAGTCGCCGACTTTTCAGCTGCCACAGGAGCACTTCGCGAGATTGGCAAAGGTGCGGGACATTACGCGCCCGAGAAGGTTGAGCATTCTGGCGTTACTGAAATTGTGATCAGGAAGTTATGAGCCGCACAATAAAGCAGCCCTACCGCAAGGGTAGGCGTTTTGATCGCTCCTGCCGGAATCATGGCAGCTGTCCCGCTTGCCTAGGCAACCGAATGCACAAGCACCGCAAGCAGGAGGCTAGAGCTAGTGACCATTGAGCTCCCTCACCGCTTCACGCCAAGGGATTACCAGCTCAAGGCCTGGCGAGCGATGGATGAGGTAAAGCGTGTTGTTCTCGTGTTTCATCGACGGGCAGGAAAAGATAAGTTGTGCTTTAACAAACTTATTGAACGCGCCATTCAAACGAAGGCAAACTACGCCTATTATTTCCCGACGGCAGCTCTCGGGCGCAAGGCTCTTTGGTTGAATGTGGATGTCACCAACGGAATGCGCGTGATTGACCACATCCCGAAAGAGCTGCTAGCCAAGCCTCCGAATCAGACTGATATGCGAATTGAGCTTATCAACGGCTCAACGATTCAAATCTTGGGCACCGATAACCTGGACGTTGTCGGCGGAAACTATTACGGCGTCGTGTTCTCCGAGTTCCAGAATCAAAACCCGCTCGCGTGGGATTACACGCGCCCGATTCTGGCGGAGAACGGCGGCTTTGCGTGGTTCAACGGAACGCCGCGAGGTGAGAACCATTTCCTTGACATGCTCAAGATGGCGGCGGTGAACGAGTCATGGTTTTCCCAGGTGCTCAGCGTTGAGGACACTGGCGCTATCACGCTTGCACAGATTGACGAGGAAAGACGATCCGGCATGTCTGAGCCGCTGATACGGCAGGAATTTTACTGTGATTTCAATATTGCCAACGAGAACGCTATTTATGGCCGATACATGACAAAAGCGGCAGCTGAGGGCAGAATCGGACCTTTCCCGATAGATGGACGTGCGCCAGTTCATACATTCTGGGATCTCGGCGGGCCTCGTAATACTGCCGTATGGTATGGTCAACGTGTGCCCTTTGGTGGTTGGCGCTGGATTGACGTGGACATCGGCCCCGTTGGAGCTGATGACACGATTCTTTCGCGCTATGCCCACATGAACGCGAAGGGCTACAAATACGGAAAACACTTCATGCCTCATGATGCACGCCAGACACAGCGAAACGGCGTGACATTTGAGGCCGACGCCATCACGGCAGGATTCAAGAACATTCAAATTGTGCCCGTGATCCCCGATGTCTGGATGGGCATCGACTACGTTATGGGTTTGTTTCCAACGTTTGAGTTTCGACTTCCATGCTGCGAGCGTGGCGTCAAAGCGCTCAAAGCTTACGAGTCCGCGCCTGACTCAAGCTCTGGAATTGTTCGTAATGTGCCGCTTCACACTTGGGCATCTCACGTTGCCGATGCCGTCCGAACGATGGCGGAGGCTGATAGGCTCGGCTTGATTCCCGGCTATAATGGGCCAGAATCGCCACGAAGGAACAGAAACGCTCAACAAGAAACGGGAGGTTATTGAAATGACACCACAAAAACAAGCCGCCATCGTTGCCGCTGAACTCGGCCTGGACTTCACAAAGACGCTTCTGGAACACCTGGACGAGTCGAGTTACATTTACTCGTCGCCTGACTGCTTGATTCTGGCCGTGGATGCCGTGAGGGAATTTGGCGAGGATTGCCAAGAAGAGGCCGTGTTTGTAACCCTTGCCGTGGGCAACATGGCGGAGTTTTTAGAGATTGATCCACGCAAGGAGACGCGGAAATGGCTTGGCTTTTGCCGCAAGAATGGCGGAGATGTTCATTGGTTGCCATACCAGGACTTGCGGAAACATCCTGAACATCAGGTTTACATGGCGTAAATTTTTGCTAGAAATAAAATGTCCACCAAGACAGTGCTCGCCGTTGATTTTCTTCTCTGCGATTAGCCCATTGAAAAAGGGGCTTCTGAGGATCAACGGCGAGCTAATATTTAGTGTCCGCGTCTAAAGAGTGCTGTTAACACTCCCTAAAGTGACGAGCAATGGGCACCGCTATTTCTTGCGATTCTCAAAATTGATATTGCCTTGTCTCTCAAAAGTGAGAGAATCCGCCCATTATGGGAGGAAAGCCAAAAGAACAAAAGCCTCAGCCAGTGCCACGCGGCCCCGCGCCAGTGCGTGCAGACGCGATGGACGGAAGCCAAGCTTACACCGCCGCAAACCGTCGGCAGGGACTCAGGTCAACGATGAATCCGGCTAATCCGTTAGCTCCATCGACTGCACTTGGCGCAATGGGCAGGCTCGGCGTCGGAGGTGAAGGCGTAATGGTCAACGATGCCAAACGACCAAAGCCAGCGATACCAGCCAGAGGTGGTTCAATCTTTAAACAGGCGGCATACGAGGCCATTAAAGGCGCAGGCATGGCTGGCAAAATGAAATAACCTCATGAGCGATTACAACGAGGGCACCGAACAAACAAAAGCCTGGATCAAAAAGAATAATCGGCTTAAAAACGAGCGCGCCGTTTGGGAGACGATGTGGCAGGAGATCGCGGAACATGTCTTCCCTCGTAAGGCTGGCGTCACTCAAAAAGATTACACGCCGAATAATCAACGCGACGCCCACCTTTACGACATCACCGCCAAGGATTCGTTAGAGCGTGCCGTCGCTGGCTACATGACATGGACGACAGACAAAAGCCAGCCATGGTTTGAGTTCACGCCTACGCTTCAACACCGCAACTCTGAGCCTGTGAAGAACTGGCTTCGTGAGTGCTCAATGCTTGGCGCTGAGTATGTTGCAAACTCCAATTTTTACGCTGAACGGCATGAAAGTCTATTCGACAAGTGGGGCTTTGGGACTGACTGCCTGTTCTCACAGGTGACACCCGAACGCCAGACTCGTTTCGAGAAGATCCGCGTAGGCACGTACGTTTTCTGGACGGACTGGATGGGCCGCGCCGAGGGTTTGATTCGTGAGTTTGAACTCACCGCAGGGCAGGCAGAGGGCCAGTTTGGCCGCGAGAATCTGCCGAAAGTCGTCACCGAGGCGTTGACAAATGACAATGGCGATAAGTTCACTTTCCTTCATGTCGTGGAACCTCGTCCAGCAAAGGATCGAGGCGATGGCGTAGGGTATGCAGTCGGCAAGCGTAAAGCTTTCCTGAGTGCCTACGTCGAAAAGACCTCATGCAAAATCGTGCAGGAAGGTGGCTTTGACTCGTTCCCGTTTACAGTGGGCAGGTTTCTCAAATGGGACGCTTTGCAAGTTGAAACCGAATGGGGATTCGGCCCTGGATTCTCGCTACTGCCTGAGTCTCGGCAGCTCAATTTCATGGCAAAAATGGTGGATGTGCATTCTGAGAAGGAAGCGTTTCCTCCATACATGATTCCAGATACCTACGAAGGAGCGCTGAAAACATCCGCTCGCGCTGCGAATTATTATCCCGCTGGCGTCGGCGCAGATGCATTTTTTGCTCTTCCTGTAACTGGCAATCTTGCTAACGCCATGGAGAGAATGAAGATGCGCCAAGACATCATTAAGCGCGTCTGTCACCTCGACATGTTTCAAATGTTCGCCCAAAACGCGGCGATGAACCGCGAGATGACGGCTTTCGAGGCGTCGCAGCTAGCGGGCGAAAAACTTGAGGCTATTTCGCCTGCTTTTGATCGTGATACTACCGAGTCAATCAGCCCTCACGTTATTCGCTGCTTCGAGGGCTGGGCAGAGAATGGGATGCTCCCGCCACCGCCTGAAGAGGCTATTGTCGAGATCGGGCCGAGCTTGATTCAGGTGCCGAATCCTACGGTGACAATGACAAATCGCCTGGCGCTGGCTTTGCGTGCATTGACTCAACGAGGCGCTGACGATCAGGTTCAATCTATCATGGCCGTCGCTCCAATATATCCAGCTGCCGCGCAGATGATCGACTGGCATTATTATTTCTCGGAGCGTAGCAGGCTTAAAGGCTGTGACCCGAAACTTATGATTCCACGCGAACAATTTGAACAGGCAATGCAAGCGCAGGCACAGGCCGCGCAAGCTCAGCAGGCCGCGATGATGGCAAGCGAAATAACCGGAGCTGTAAAAAACGCTGGCGGAGTCGAGAAAGCTAGGGAATTAGTAGGCGGGTAATTCAACCCGACATCACAGAACATCACAAATGAAAGCGTTCACACTTATTGAAATCTTTGTTTGCATTGCCATCGTGGTAATCTGCCTGATTCTAGCCGCATTTAATGCACATGAATCACAAAAACTAAGTCCATTTCTATTTCCAGCAGAGGCAAGGGCGGAAGCTCAGCAGGATCTTGTAAAAGAGATGGCTGAACAGAATCGGCTCATGCGTGAACTGCTCCAACAAAAATCGAAATGACTCCGACCATCCCCGAACTCCTCCAGCCGCTAAACGAACGCGAGCGCCGGACTGTCAACCTTGCAGCCGCTCGTCTGTTCAACAATGACGATTTCCAGCTCGTATTCCGGCGCATGAACATGGACTGCGGCGGAGTGCTTGGCACCGTGTTTTTACCAACAAACAGTGGTGATGCCATCAAGGCTGCTGGCGTCGATGGATCTAAAGCTGCCGTTCGCTGGCTGCTGGATTGCTTTATCCACCAACACGAAGAGAAACAAGAACCGAAGGAGCAAGAGATATGATCACAATCGAAGACACTATCATTTACCGAGACTCCCAGAAGATTGGCAGCATCGTCGGCAACAAGGCATACCTGTTAAAGAAGCAGGGCCCTCGAATTATCAGCCAAATTAAAAAAACCGCTGGCATTGAACTTGATTTTGATGTCGTCGAAGAGCTTCCAACTGACGAAAATTCCTCGGCGGTTGATCCAATTTCCGACGCTGGTTTTGTTGTATTTCCCAGCGTTTCGGAGCCTGAGCCCGTTAGTGATGTTGCGGGCTCAGGCATCACTTTCGACACATCCGGCTTTGACTGCACTTATGAGGAGAATCCAAAACTGTTTCAACAGTGCTTTGTGAACACCTACGGCCAGCACGGCTATAGCGAATGGCTGAAATTAAACGGAAAATGAAAAATCACACCATTAGACAGACTTTAAAGTTTGAGGATTGGCCGCTGTTTTATACAGCATGGAAGGTTGCGCGTGATTTTATTGGAGCCTTCAAAGCGCATTGCAAACTAGTGAAATATGGACCTTCGCCGTTGTATTTCCTGAGCTGGATGAACATTTGCAACACTTACATTTGCGCCAAATCTCGCGTCTTAGGTCGGTTTAAATCACTTACTTGGAGCGTTTACCCATACGAGCAAGGAGACATTAAACCAGATTACACATGAGCGACACCATCGAAACACCAACGCCAGAGCCTTCAATTCTGGCAAGTCAAGCCAATCCAGCGCCAGTCGATCCGACTCCAGCGCCACCGCCTACGCCGAGTCTTAACCCTCGGCCCGATTACATTCCCGCCAAGTTTTGGGATGAAGCCAAAGGTGAGCCAAAGCTCGATCAGCTCGGTGCTTCCTACATCTCACTTGAAAAAGCATTCAGCTCCAAGCGCGAAGTCAAAAAGCCTGGCGAAGGTGCTAAGCCGGAAGAAATCGCCGCTTATCAGTCCGAGCTTCGCAAGATCACAGGCGCTCCCGACAAGCCGGAAGGCTACGGCCTGAAAGCTCCCGACAATCTGCCGGAAGGTGTCGAGTGGAATGCTGAACTTGCAACGAAAGCCGCGACCATTGCTCACAAATACAGCGTGCCGCCTGAGGCATTGCAGGAGCTGATCGCGCTTAACAACGAGAACGTCGGCGGAATGATGGCTAAATCTGCCGAGGCTCAAAAGGCTCAGCGTGATGACATGATTGACGGATTGAATGCCGAGTGGAAAGACCAAGCTCCCAACAACTGGCAACGTGCAGCCCGTGGAGCTATTGCGCTTGGGATCGACATCAACACAAGCGAGCTGGCGAACAATGCCGAGTTCATCAAGGCCGCGCTGGCTGTCGATAAGCTCATTGGCGAGGATACGAAACTCATCGGCGCTGAATCTTCACAGGCTACCTATGAGGAGCGCATGGATAAATTACGCATCTCGGATGCTTACCAAGGCAAGCTTGGACCTGCTAAGCAAGAGGAAGCCGCGAGGCAAATGCAGCAGTTTTATCTCGCTAGCAGGGCTTAACGATTTCAAACGGCTTACCTCTGGCGAGGGTGCTCAGAGGGTTCGATTACCTCAAAGCCTTAATTTACCCGTCTTTCGAAAGGGAGGCGGGTTTTTCTGTGTTTTTATCACCGCCTTTGGTGTTTATGATACGCCCATGATGCGCTTGCTTTCATTTAATTTGTCAATCGTCAGGCCTGATTGTGAATCCTCCCACTCTCTGAATATTTTTGATAACGGCACGCCGCACGCATGGGCGTATCTGGTCAAAGTCAAAAGACCAGCATTATCAGCACCGCCACATTCAAGGCGGCACGTCACAGATCCATAAAGTCCTGATGCATTGAAGAACTCTTCAAGGGTCATGCCTGTGGTTTTTCTGTATTTCTTGAGATGCGCGGAAAAGCTGCCTTCTGGAGCTGACTTCTTGGCCTCCGCAAGCGCATCCTTTGCCTGAGCCAGCTGCTTCTTTGCTAATGCGATGATGTCTTTTTGCTTTTGGGTCATGACTCAATAAAGCCGATGGCGCAGGCGATTCAATGCATAATAGCAGCGCTTTAAAGTTTGATTCTTTTTTTTGAGAAAAAAGAACTTGCGTCGATTCTCATTTGTGAGAATCTGGAAACGTTGGCACCCGTAAGGACAATGCCAGACACGGCATAACGAGGCCTGCACCGCAGAGAACCTGGGACACCGAGAAGCATGAACTTCCACCGCCGATTCATCGAATTGGCAAATCCTCAATTCCTCCAATCTTCCGCCCATTATGGCTGACATCGACACATTTTATCCAACGGAGTTTCAAAAAAACTTCGACATGGCGCTCCAGCAAAGGGACGCCCGCCTCGCTACTGCTGTTACCCGTGCTGACTTCACTGGTAAAAAGAAGTGGTTCAATCTTGCAGCCGCTCGCGCATTCTCGAAGATCATCACCCGTAAAGGCGATACTCCAGATGGTGAGTTTGACGCTTCCAAGTATTGGATGACCCAAAACCCTTGGGAACTCGCTACCGTCTTCGATGAGTGGGACGATCATTTTCTTGGCTCCATCGTGCTGCCAACTTCGGACGCTGTGCAATCACATGCCACAGCGCTGAATCGCACGCAAGATGATGTCATCATCTCTGCTCTCGATGCCACTCGTTACATTGGCGAAGAAGGAACGACTGCTGACGCGTTCCCATCGTCTCAGTCTATCGCCTCCACCTACGCGGAAAGCGGCAGTGCAAGCTCTGGCCTGACAATCGCCAAGCTTCGCCGCGCCAAGTATCTCATGGATGTGGCCGAGGTGCCGCCTTCTGATCGTTACCTCGTTTACGGTGCTCAGCAGGTCAACGACCTTCTCCGCACTACTGAGCTAACAAGCATCGACTACAACACGGTCAAAGCTCTTGTTGACGGCCAGCCTGGATCATTCCTCGGCTTCAAGTTCATCGACTCCCAGCGCTTGCCAGTCGGCACCGTTGCAACCATCGCGGACGTTCGTTCTTGCTTTGCCTTCCACAAGTCGGCAATTAAGTTCTCCCTCCAAGGCGTTTCCACCAAAATGGACCCGCTTCCAACTCGCCGCCATGCTCTCCAAATTCGCTCCATCGCCATGATGGGCGCGGTTCGCACGGAGAACGCTAAGGTTGTTCGCATCTACGCCGACGAAACCCCATAACCTGAATTGAAAAGGGCGGTCTGAAAGCCGCCCTTTTCTCAACCTAAACTTCAAGACTCTACCTTTATGGCCGCACTTACTGACACCTCTCTTTTTACAGCGCAAGCTGCCGCTCTTCTCGATGGCTCCGAACGTCCTTCACGCACTAAAAGCGTGGGCGGCACTGTGAAGAAACTTCGCGCCACTTACACCACCACTGGATCAGAAGCTGGAAACGACACGTTCAACCTTTGCTACCTTCCTTTGGGCGCTTCAGTCTCGCGTGCTGGCTCCGCTGTAAGCTGTGTTGACCCTGGCACCACGCTGACGCTGGATATTGGCACTTCCGCTAATCCCGATGTTTTTGCTGATGGCATCGTGCTTTCCGCTGGTGGCACTGTTGGTTTTGGCTCTACGGTTGCTGGCACCGCTGGCGACTTGGCTTATACGACCACCACCGACAACACCGCAGTCATTGTGACTATTGCCTCCGCAAGCTCCGTCACTGCCTCCGTGGTCTTGTATTTCGAAATCGAATACATCGACTGGAACTAACCCTTAAAATTCAAGGGGCGGAGAGGGCTTGTAAACCTTCTCCGCCTTTTGCATATCCATCATGGCCGCCACCGCTACCGAAATCGCCTCACTTGCAATCTCCCATCTTGGCGGCACTGCGTTAACGTCATTAACCGCTGACGTTACTCAGCAGGCCAAGAGCGTCAGGAAATGGTATAATCCAGATGGTTCGCCCGCAGTTTATACCGCGCTGGATGAAGCTCTAACGGCCCACCCGTGGAACTTTGCCACCAAACGCAAGCACCAGACAGTCACATATCACACACTTACAGGCTCGGCAGTGACTGACGACGGCGGTTTAATTAGGATTACTCATGCCGGCCACGGCTACAGCACGGGAGATAGGGTTTACGTTAAAGACGTTGGAGGCGTCACCGCCGCCAATGGTCAATGGTATGTCACCGTTAATGGAAATCATTTCACGTTGGATGGCTCCGTCTTTGCTGGCACTTACACAAGTGGCACGGGTAAAGTCGTGGAAATCCCTCAATTTGCCTATTCCTTTGCGCACACTCCGCCGGCTGATTGCCTTCGCCCCTTGTCGATCAACGCAGACGGCGGACAAAATGAGGATGACGGCAACAGTTTTCTTTTTGAGGAGGGCCTGATTCTCTGTGAGTCGGAGACGATCAATTTAAAATACATCGCACGCGTTACCGATGTCACAAAATACCCGTCTGATTTTGTCACCGCGTTCTCTTACCTGCTTGCCTCATACATTGCTTCAGACACCTCGGGTGCCACTGGCAAGGCTACGGAAATGCGGCAGTTTTACGAGAAATTCATCGTTCCTCCAAAAAAGGCCCGCGATTCAAACACGGGCAACGGGCGAAGAATTCCACCGTTCGAGGATTCACATCTTATTGACGCACGTCGCGGAGGTCGTTTCTAATGGCACAATTCCAAACTATCAGGGCGGTTATGAATGGTGGGCTAATGACGCCAATCATGGATGGCCGCACGGACTCTGAGAAATACGGCACGGGGTTCCGTGTGCTCGAAAACTTCCTGCCTCGCTCGTATGGCGGCATATTCAAGCGTCCTGGAACTAGGTTCGGCACTTCCGGCTCTGACGTGACTGGATGCATTCGCACCATTGGCATCAAGCGTGCAGTCGGCACAAATTTCATTCTTGCGCTCCACATTAACAAGATCAACGTTTGGTCTTACGAGGGAACCACCTTTACGCTTGTATCGACACTGACGACGACATACACGGAGGCGGAGATTAGGGTACTGCATTGGGTGACTCTTAACGACATCACGACGATAACAGTCGGCACCCAGCACCCGAAGCAAGTCATCCGCGCCAATGATGGGACATGGAGCTTTATCGACGTTCCTTTTCAGTTCGCGCCTGCGCTAGATCCGCCAAAGGATGCGGTGACGATGCTGATTGAATACGACGCTAACGACTGGGTAGCAAACACAAGCTATGCCGTGGGCGCTTTCGTTCTATACCTGAATGATCTTTACCGTTGTAAAACGGCAAATACAGACGCCGCTTTCACCGTCGCAAAGTGGGATAAAGCCAGCTACAAAGCATCTTGGAACGTAGATCAGGCTTACGTTGCTGGCAATATTGTCGAATACTTCGGCAGCAATTATTTTTGCATTACAGCGAACACGGCATCAACCGCAAACCGCCCTGGAGTTGGCGCTCAATGGGTGCTCATCACAATCACGGATTACCGGCTAATTGCCAGCGCTGCCACGTTCACAACTGACGATGTCAATAGCATTTGGCTTCTTTCACCTGGCACGACTGGCCGAGTGGCATCCGAAAGTATTCTTGCAGCCACAGGGACGACAACAAGCGCGTCGGTATTCATTCAAGGCGCGTATCTCGCCCGCACGGAATGGTCATCTGGAAACGCGCCACTTTTATCAACGATCCAGCTTCAGGAATCGCTGGATCGAATCAATTTTACCACCATCAGAGAGTGGTATGTTAGCACCACTCAAAGCGGCACGATTAGTTACACGGCTAACGCGCCAAATACTGGCGGGTGGTATCGCATGGTTGTTATTAGAACAGGCTCTTCAAATACAGGAGTAATGGCCATCGAGCCTGCAAATAGCGTGCTCGATATTCCATTCAGGATTGAGAGCTACGTATCCACAACTCAAGTTCGCGGAGTTCCAAAGTTGGCGGTAAATTCACTTATTCCTAATGAAGCTATCGGCTTCACCTTTCCGGTGTGGCGCAAAGGTGCGTTTTCGGCTTCTCGCGGCTATCCAAAAACGTGCGCGTATCATGACAATCGTTTATTTTTCGCAGCGACAACAACGGAACCCACGCGCATCTGGGGCAGTCAAACAGACGAATTTTACACGTTCCTCACTGGCTCGCTTGATACCTCGGCGCTTGATGAAACTTTGGCCGCGACTCAGTCGAACGAAATCCAATGGTTGTGTAGTTTCAAGCGCACGCTGGTAATCGGCACATCGAGCGAAGAATGGACTATTGACAGCGGCGATTCAGACGTTGCGTTGACTCCGCAAAGTAAGCGGCTCAGGCGCTGGAGTCATTACGGTTCAGGCCCACTTCAGCCTGTGATTTCCGGCGATGGTTTGTTATGGCTTACCCGTGATAACCGCCTCCGTGAGTTCGCCTACGTTTTCGAGCGTGACGGTTATTCAGCGCCGGAAATGTCGCTGCTGGCTGAACATGTCCCCGGGTTATCAGGCGGCATCACCGACATCATCTGCACTCAATCGCCAGATCCAACTGTGTGGCTCGTCCATCGTGGCGGCGAGCTTTCAAGCTTCACTTATGACCGAGAGAATAATGTAACGGCATGGTCATCTCATAATTTCGGCAGCGGTAGTCGTGAGATTGAAGGAATTTGCGCGGTGTTCAGCGACAATGGATCTGGCGCGGCGACGCCTGGAGACTCGCTGATTATGCTCTTCGACAACGATGCGGGCGCTTTTTCCTTGGAGTCGATTCACGGAACGGCGATGCTCGCGGCATTGACCTCCTATAGTCCAAACTACAACACAACGGGAACGCTTGGCCCTGCTTGTTTCTGTGACTCATGGCAGCTGCTCACAGGCACGCACAGCGCCGGAAACACAACGTTTGCAGTCGGCAGTCATTTGAACGGCGAGAAGGTTGTGTTTACCAAGTTCACCGACAACGAGACGATTCTTAACACGGATGGAAGCCCACTGGAAGTCACTGTATCCAATGGAAATGCCGTTGTGGCTGGAAACTACAGCGCAGGTTCCTACATCGTCGGCGTGGCTTACTCAGCCTTTGCGATGCCTAACCGCTTTGAGATCGCCACTCAGACGGGCACGGCTCAGCTGAATAGATGGAAAGTTGTTCGTGTGGCCTTCCGCCTGTTTCAGTCGAAATATGGCAACGTCTTTTCCCGCGCCACTCAAACAGGCGACTTTTTGCAGGCCGATTTCAGCAACGGCACGGCGATTCAATACGACGGCATTAACGAGTTTCCGCTGTCAACCGTCCAGCTTCGCAATTACTCAACGGGTGCGAGTTCGATCATCGTTAAGTCGGGTCAAACTAAGGTGCAACAAATGGGCGGAGATTGGGATAATTGCGCGGACGTGACGATTGCCTCACGGCATCCTTGGCCGCTTAATGTGCTGGCGCTGCTGGCAGATGTCGAGGTTGATGGGATTTCTGGCGCTTGATTTGTTTGGCGCTTGATCCATGGTTCAAGACATCACTATGGACACGCTCACCAAAAAGAAGGAAATTCGGCAAAAATTGCAACGCAAACTTGCCAGCCAATCGGCTGAGATTCGGAAGCTAAAAGATCAGTGCAGCCTGAATGACCGAGAGATTAAACGGCTCGGGGGCGTTTACATCGACAATGATGGCCGAACAACTCGGATCGCCTTTCAGATGGCGGTGAGTAATCACATGCTCAACGAGCACCATGAAAACGTCTGGGAGGATTTAGTTTGCGAGCTGGGGATTAATATTGGCCGTAAAATCGCCAGCGAAAAAACAAAGCAGGCCTTTAAGGATGGGCTTGGGACAACCCACGAGATGAGAGAGGCCATGAACAGGTGGCTTTATCACACAATGAAGAATGCATCTATTTACGCAAATTTAAGCCCGATGCAGCTTGAATCAGCTTGGAATTCAGCTCTCCAAGCAATCATGGATTATGCAAAAAGAAACTAACTAGAAGAAGAACCCAAAAGGCATTGACCATCCGCGCATACACTCCCGCAGATTTTGACACGGTGGCAGCATGGGCTAAAGCTCGCGACATGGCGATTATTCCGCAGCTACTCAGCCCTAACGGGTTTCTAGTTGAGGACAACAACGGGCCGCTGATGGTGTGCTTTGTTTACCTCGTCTTTGACTGCCCTTTTGTGTTCATGGATAACCTCTGGAGCCGTCCAAACTCGTCACTAAAAGCCAGTCTAAAAGCGTGGGCGCTGATTTGGCGGACATCAAAGGCCTTTCTCTCAAATTTGAGAGATTGCAATGGAAAGCCGATAGAGTATAAATTCGTTCGTAATTTCTGCCGCCCTGAACTGGCCCGCCTCGTCAAAAAGGATGGCTGGCACATAGCGGACAGGCCAAGCCTCCAAGTCATTTATGCGCTCTGAACATCTAGACTATCTGCCGCTTATTGAAGGTGGCCCTATGCGCGGCTACTCCGCCACACGTCCACCGTGCAATGAGGTTGTTTCAACGTTCTTGCTTATTGGCGCGTCTCTCGCTGGCAGCTATCTGCAATACGACTCCGCGCAAACTCAAGCGCGGCAGACAGAGATTAATACCGAGGCGCAATCAAAAGCCCTCCGCGATTCCATTGGAGAAGAGCAACGCAGGCAGGCAATGGAGAACGAGGAGAATCAACGCCGCGCAGTTCAAGAGCAACGCCGATTTCGCGCTTCTCAGTTGGCATCTATGGCGGGCAGTGGCTCACTCCTTGGTACCGGCTCAAGTCTAGCGCTTGAGGCTGACACTTGGGCAAAGCAGCAGACAGAGCTAGCAGACCAGCAAAGAGTAAACCAGATGGCGCAAAGTGACCTAGCATTTCAGCGCCGTAACCAAAGTTCCGCAGCCATGCAGATGGGAAGCGCTCAAGCTGCTGGAATGCGTCGAGATGCTACAGGCGCGGCTATTTCTGGTCTGGCCTCGGCTGCTGGGCAGGGTTATCAAGCTTGGTCAACACGTCCGCAAAGGGCACCTTAAATTATGGCACGCATTCCAATTCTCAACAGCCCCGCGCAACTCCAGCGCGCCAACCAAGCGCCACGCGCAACAGTGGCAAATCTACCAGCCGTCACAAATGCCAGCATTGGCAAAGCCGTTGGCGATGTCGCAGGCGTGGCGATGGACATTCAAGAGATGTCTAGGCGTGCGAACGACGTGACCAATCTCACGACGGCAAGCCTTCGGATGAACGAGGCGCAGAAGGAGTTTGCCACGTTTCAGCAATCGCCAGAAGGGCAGGATGAAACGCAATGGTTGCCGAAGTGGAAAGAGCTTGAAACCAAGCTGCAAAGCGAGATTGGCGCGATGCCACTGACTCCAAACGCACGGGCACAGCTAACGAATCGTTTCTCGGAGTGGTCAACGAATGGAACGATTAACGTGCAGGCGGGGGCGTTTAAGCAGGCTGGCAGAAACGCCGCGCTATCGGTTCAAAACGCTTTAACCATCGCTCAACAAACGGGCGATTTTTCCACAGTTCGACAAGCTGCCAACGATTTAAACAAAGCCATTCCATCATCGCTGGAAGAGCAACAAGCAATAACGCTTCAAATTAATAACTCTGAGAAGAAGTATCACGCCGAGGACTTCCAGTCTAAGCTTAGAATGGCGCGTGATGATTACGACGGGGCCGCAATGCTTGACGCCGTCATGACAGCCGACAAACAAGGGGTCTTAAAGCCTCAGGAGTTTAGCGAATATTTAGACGAGGCAAAAAGGACTGAGGCCATGGGAACAATCCGAAAAATGGCAGAACTTGACCCCATCATTGCCAAGGCAAAAATCAAAGCCGACACGTTTCCAGAACTTACGCCAGATGAAAAAATCAAGGCCGAGTCATACGCTGACGGCGTTCTCCGAGACTTTCAACAGCGCGAAGTTTCAAGTTTTGCCGACTTCGTGACGAATGGCGGAAGCGCTAAGGATTTCAAGTTTCAGTGGAATTTGTCAGACGCAAAACAGGCTGAGCTTCGGCAGGCTGGAACCGTCACGGCCCCACTAACAGAGGCGCAGGCGGCATCAAAGCGCTTGGAGCTTGAATCCCGTATCGGCAAGTATGACATGGATAAAGATCCTGACAGGCTGGAAATGCTCAGAATCTCCGCTGAATTGGACGCATACAAGCAGGCCGTTCCTTACATGGCCTCGGATCTTGCTATGTCGTGGGGCGGCAAGAAAGGCGGCGAAAAAGGAAACATTGCGAGCATGGAGATTGCCGACAATGACGATTACATTGCCAAGCTTTATAAACCCAAAATGGATGCGCTGCTTGAAAAAGACGGATCAATCAAGACGGGCAAAGAGGCCGAGTTTCGCAAGTTTCAGTCAGAGGCCACCGAAAAGAAAAAGCTTTTTCGTGCTCAAATCGGCACCGATCCAACGCCGGAGAAAGCGCGGAAAGCTTCGCAAAATGTTCTGACGATGCCGGTAGCTGACGAGGTGGCAAACTACTTCGACATGTTCAACGAAACGCCGCAAGTGCTGCCATCCATCAACCAGCCACGCCAAGAATTAAAACCATGACGCCCGAAGAAATCTCACTGGAACGCTCACGCCGTTTACGATCTGCATTTTTAGATCAAGAGTTTGGAGGTGCTAAAGCCTTGCTGGATGACAACGCTTTTGGCGGAGTTATTGAAGATAAAGAATCCTTCCTGGCATCTTCCGCCGTTGCTGGGTGGGCTGGAACTGCTTTAGGGCGTCGTGTCAATCCAGCGTCTCCAGAATGGCAAGGCGTCAAGGATGGTATCGCTCGCGGGTATTTCAAGAATCAAGCGGCATCAAATGTCTCTGACAATGACATGTTTGGCATGATCGCCACCGATTACCAAGCTCAAGACAAAGTGGCAAACGCCGCACGCATGGCGGCTGCTCGCGGTGAGTCGTGGCTTGGCAAGTTTCGAGAACTGGAAGTCAAAGAGTCGGGAAACATGATTCCTGGCAGAATGACGAATTACATTGGCCTTGCTCGTGCTGCACATGACGAGATGGCCGCAAAGGTTGCGCCATACCGCAGCACCATCAAAACCGTAACGGAAATGGCGCGCAATATCGACACCGCTCCCGAAGGTATGGACTGGGGCGCTATGGCCGCAGAGCTTATCAAGGTTCCAAAAGAGAACCGTCTTTACGTTCTTGAGGCAATCTCAAATCAAGCGGCTGGCAGTGATCTCGGTGACGCGTCGTCAGTTCAACGGCTAGCAAAAGAGTTTGATCGTTATTTGGGCAACTATTTGGATTCAGCAGCAAGCTCAGTTCTTGGCGTGGCCATGTCCGACATTGAGGCATCAGCGGCAAACAATCCATTCCTAACCGATACTCAAAGCGGCGAAGTCGTGGCGGCATCTTCAACGCTTGGCGATTACATGGATTTGCGCGATGATGTCCGCGAAATTTCGATTGGAAACCTTGCAAAGCTAAAGGCCGTCGAGTTTGCTGGAATGAATATCAGCGGTGCAGTTCAAAATATACCAATGACAATCGGCTCATTCGTCCCTTACGTTGGAGCCGCTGTCACACTCGGTAGTTTCCAGCGTTCGACTTACAACGAGATTCGTCGGAGCAATCCGACTATGAGCCGCGATGATGCAAACGAGATTGCCACAATCTCAGCGCCAATTCAGGCTATCACCGAAATTGCATCCGACCGCTTCTTATTCGGCAAGCTCCCAAATCTAAAGCGTGCATTCACTCAGCCTATTTTCAGCACTACGGGCGCGCTCGCCATGTTTACAGCACGGGCGGCGATAGGCACAGCAACGGAAGTTGGCGAAGAGTTCGCGCAAGGAGTCACGCCGCTTGCGGTTCAAAGCATTTCTAAAGCTCTAAGCAAGGATCTGCCTGGGTCCGACTGGAATGTATTTTTCAGCGACTTCGCAGAAAAGGTGCCAGATTTGATTTCAACCATTCTTCCTCTCGCCATCGTTGGCGCTGGAACTGGGCAGCTTTCCGACTTCCGCGCAGGCCGTCAAATGGCGCGCTCTACCGACATGCTGATTGCTGCTCAGTATTCGCCTGAATCTGCCGCCAGAATCAGCGAGCTAGCCAACGCCGGAAAATGGGGCGAGGCGGAAAACGCAATGCGGATAGATTGGGCAAAGATCAACACCAAAGGAGCGAACGTGTCGCAGGTTAAAGCGACGGCTCAGCAGAGGCTTCAAGCATCCGAACGATTGAAGGCTTTGCAAAAAGAGCAGGTCAATGCATCCGAGTTGCTGACAACCTCACCCGACTACACCGCAAGCGTAACCCGCACGCCTACAGGCTGGCAAGTAACGACGGGCGAGGGCACGATTATTCCCGTCGAGTCCGCAGAGGCAGCGCGTCAAATCGCCGTGGACCTTCGCCAAGTCGGAAGCCAGCAAGAGGCTGACGCTTTGGTAAGTGTCATCGATGGTTATTACGCCACCGGAAAGCAGGCTGAAACCGTGTTCACGGGTGAGGATGTCAAAGGCGGAAATGCTGGCGTGTTTGGCGTTCGCCGTGATACGAGCGGGGCCGTGATTGCTACGCGTGCTTTTAACGCAAAAGCCGTCGAAACTTTGCGAGCAGAGGCTGAAGTCGCTGGCATCAAAAGCGATACGAGAGAAATCTTTGCTCACGTCAACGGCTCTAACGATGTCTTTCCTATGCGCGTAGCCGATGGCGCGAAGGGCGTGACTCGTATCATCAACCTTTACAAATCGCAGGCGGAATCACAGCCGCAAGTCATTACGTTCTTGCATGAGAACATCGAATCAACCTGGCGCTTAGGAATGGCGAACGGCACCTTTTCGGAGCAGGAAACGCGCACGGCTTTTAATGCATTGCTGCCAGCATTCGATGGCATTCAGACAACGGACGCGCAAGAGCTTCAATTTATCGACAACGTGCGGACACTAGCAAGCGGTAAAGGCAACGACACGATGCTTCGTGAAACCGTCTCTGAAATGGTCGTTCGTGACGTGCTTGGACGTGACCGCCAAGGCCGCGCAACAGGCATGAAGCCTGGATCAATCTCCCGCGCCATTGAGGCGTCTGTGATGGGCGCGAATACTCAAGAGCAGGTTAGCGCGCTGAAGAGCATTCTGGCTGCAATCAAGGCGTTCACCGCTTACTTGAAAGCCGTATTCGGCACGGTTGATGCAATCTCTAAAGCCCGCGATGAGGGCAAGATTGGCGAGGACTGGGATGCATTTGTTAACAAAGTGCTTGGCATTGACGAGGTGAAGCAAATGGAGATGCATGCCGTGAAGGAAGCGCGGGAGATTATGGACGCTGGGAATATGCCGTTCAGCATCTCGGCAACAAACCCCATTAAGATGTCTGATGATGATCGAGTAGCATTCTCAATCATTGGGTATCACGGCGGATGGCTTTCCAGCGGAGGAAGGCTCGAAAAGGTTCAGCAGACTTACGGTCACGCTGATGTTATCGAATCAATCTTGACGGACGTAAAGATCAAGACTCCAGACGATTACGAAAAGGCTTACAGTAAAGGGTGGGCGAGATTAACTCGTGCGAATGATGCCATTTACGTGACTTATGGCGATCACACCCTTAACAGATCTCAAATTGCAGTCCTTGAGAGAATCGGGTTGGCAACTGACAGAAAGGTAATTTTGGATCACCCGATTAAGAAGCATGTTATTTACAAGCCATATCAGCCGGACATTCAGACGTTCAGCATCTCACCCATCACTCCCGCACAAGACGCCGAGTATCTCGCGGCAGTCGAAAGCGGCGACATGGCGAAGGCTCAGGCCATGGTGGATGAGGCGGCGAAGATGGCGGGGTATAACGTGGGGCCGGTATGGCACGGCGGCACATCCGCGAATGAGTTTTCTACACTTCGCCCAGAATTTATCGGCGGCGAAATGAACTCTTTCCTTGGCAGCTTTTTTGCAGAAAAGCGTGAATCTGCCGAGAGGTTTGCTGTTGGCGACGTTGCTAGAGCGAGGGGTGAAAAAGGTGTTAATCGTTCATTCTATCTCAAAGCTCAAAATCCAGTATCATTTAAGCATGGATCAAATCCCGGTTCTGATTCAGAAAAAGCAATAAAAGAAGCTGGATTTCAAAGCGTCAAATGGACGGCTAAGCAATTGGAAAGAATCCAAAAGCAGACGCACAAAACATACGGCAAGGATGTCGATATTAAAGACAGGCCGGATTTAGCCGCATCGTCTGCGATGGCTTTGGGGTTACTGACAAAAAGAGAGGCTGGATTAGCGTTCCGAGCCAAGATTGAGCAAGACGGCATTGATTCGGTATTCATTGAAAACGACGGCAATCTCGGCCCCGTCTGGATTGTCCCGGAGCCATCACAAATCAAATCAGCCGACCCCGTGACCCGTGACGAGTCCGGCGAAGTCATCCCGCTGTCTCAGCGGTTCAACGAGGCAACGCCAGACATTCGCTTCTCCATCTCACCCGTCACTCCAGAGCAG